>OUNM010517510.1_pt1 | contig 63600 bp, 53 predicted proteins | sample 1769961 | NCBI WGS metagenome assembly OUNM01 (sample SAMEA3914820, study PRJEB12502) | metagenome | biome: forest; material: soil | place: USA | collected 2012-03-12 | depth 0.3 m
GTCCATCTTGCGGTATCGGCGCATGTTCTCGCGGATGCGGTCGTCGATGACGATCTTGTCGTTGATCGAATAGCCGATGATCGTCAGCACCGCAGCGACGATGTTGAGGTCGAATTCGAACTGGGTCAGCGCGAAGAAGCCCATCGTCATCAGCACGTCGTGCATGATCGCGACGCCGGTAGACACGCCGAACTGCCACTCGAAGCGGAAGATCGCGAACAGACAGATGCCGACCACCGCGAGCACCACGGCAAGGATGCCGCGGAACTTGAGCTCGTTGGATACCTTGCCGTCGACCGTCGCGTAGCGCGCGAAGGTCGCGCCCGGGAAGTTCTTGGCCAGCGCCGCCTTGACGCTCTCGACCACGGCATTGGTCGCGCTTTCGACGCCCTTGCCGGCGATGTTGCCGCCGGCTTTCTCTTCCTGCTTGGGCAGGCGGATGCTGACCGTCTTGCCATCGCCGATCGACTGGACGTTCGCCTCGCCGAAGCCGAGCTTGTCGATCACCTCACGAACCTTCCCTTCCGACGGAGGCGTGGGGAAATTCTCCTCGATCGTGATGCCGCCGACAAAGTCGACGCCGAAGTTCAGGCCCTTGAGCGGCACCAGCGCGACCGCCGCAATGGTCAGCAGCATCGTCAGCCCGAACGCCCAGAAGCGCAGGCGAACGAAATCGATATTGGTGTTGTCGGGAACGATCTTGAGCAGGCGCATGTCTCGCGGCCTCAAATGTTGATGGTCTGCGGACGATGTTTCCGCAGCCACAGGACGACGAGCATCCGGGTGAAGGTGACGGCGGTGAACACCGAGGTGCAGATGCCGATCAGCAGCACGATCGCGAAGCCCTGGACCGGTCCGGTGCCGACCAATGCCATGATCACGCCCGAGATTGCGTGGGTGACGTTGGCCTCGAAGATGGTGCGGCTGGCTTCCTTGTAGCCGAGATCGACCGCCTGGACGACGCTGCGGCCGCGTCGCCGTTCCTCGCGGATACGCTCGTTGATCAGCACGTTGGCGTCGACCGCGGTACCGATGGTCAGGACGAAGCCGGCAATACCGGGCAAGGTCAGCGTGCCGTTGATCAGCGCGAGCACGCCCATGATGACGACGACGTTGATGACCACTGCCCAGTCGGCATAAAGCCCGAACCGGCCATAGGTCACCAGCATGAAGATGACGACCAGCACGACCGCGATGATCGACGCGGTGATGCCCGCCCGGATCGAATCGGCGCCGAGTTCCGAACCGACGGTCGATTCCTCGACCACCTTGAGACCGACCTGCAATTTGCCCGAGCTCAGCGCGATGGCGAGGTTGTTCGCCGACTGAACGGTGAAATTGCCCTCGATATAGCCCGAGCCGCCCAGGATCGGGCCGTTGATCCGCGGCGCCGAGATGACCTGGCCATCGACGATCACCGCGAAGCGCTTGCCCTGGCTGGTCTGGGTGATCTGCGCGAAGCGCTTGCCGCCGACGCTGTCGAAACTGAAATTGACGATCGGCGAATTGTCTTCCTGCTTGTAGCCCTGGCTGGCGCTGGTCAGCTGGTCGCCGGTGATGATCGCCCGGCGGTTGACCAGGATCGTCGCGCCCTTGCCGCCTTCGGGATAGGGCAGCAATTGCGAGCCCACCGGGAGCGGCTGGCCGGGCACCACCGGGGTCTCGTCGACCATCTTGAATTCGAGCTTGGCGGTCTGGCCGACCAGCTTCTTGAGCGCCTCGGGGTCCTTGACCCCCGGGACCTTGACCGCGATGCGGTTCTCACCCTGCTTGCGGACGTCGGGCTCGGTCGTGCCGAACTTGTCGAGACGCTTGCGGATGATCTCGACCGCGTCGTTCATCGCCTGGGTAATCGCCTCGTCGACGCCGGCCTTGGTCGGGGTCAGCACGAAGGTCGATGTGTTGATGACCGAAATGTCCCAGATGCGCTGGCCCGACATGCCGGCGCCGCCGCCGGTGATGTTGACCAGGCGCTGGCGCGCTTCCTCGAGCTGCTGGCCGTTGCGCAGCATGAAAGTGATCTTGCCGTCGTCCGAGGCGATCGGACCGATGTCGATCTTCGGATCGGTGCGCATCGCGTTGATGACCGATTCGCGCATGTTGTCGAGGCGCGTCTTGACCAGATCGTCGGTGTTCGCCTCGAGCGTGAGCGACACGCCGCCGGCGAGATCGAGGCCGAGGTGGATGCGCGGATGGACCGGCCAGTTCTTGGTCTGCTCCTCGGGAAAGAAGCTCGGGATCGCTAGCGCCATCAACGCGACCAGCAGGCCGACGATCGACAGCACTTTCCAGCGCGGGAAATCGAGCATCAGTCGTTCGCCGGCTTCGCCGAGGTCGGCGACACGACCTCGCTGATCGCGCCCTTGGCGACCTGTACCTTGACGTTGGGCGCGATCTCGACCTCGACATAATGGTCGAGCGTGCGCACGACCTTGCCCAGGATGCCGCCGGTGGTGATCACCTGGTCGTTCTTCTTGAGCGCGTCGACCGAGTCACGCAATTGCTTGGCGCGGCGCTGCTGCGGACGGATCATCAGGAAATAGAAGGCCGGGATCAGCAGCAGGTAAGGCAGGAACACCAACAGGCTGCCGTCACTGGAACCGGCGCCACCGGCGACCTGGGCATAAGCGGGAGGAATGAGCATCGTCGTCCTGAAATGGAGTGGCTGACGCGCCCATCAGGGGCGCCGGCGTCAAGCGCCGCGCGCTATCACCATGCGCGGGCGGGTGCAACATGGCGTGCGTCCGCCACGGGACGCCGCCGACGCTTGCATCGCGGCGCCCGAGCGCTTAGAGGCGCCGCTCCGGCTCGCAGCGCATGTCGCTACGGGTCCGCTCTGGTCGGGGCGTAGCGCAGCCTGGTAGCGCATCACACTGGGGGTGTGGGGGTCGCAGGTTCGAATCCTGTCGCCCCGACCAATTCGCTTCAACGGCATATCGAACTGAAATGCCCCGTTTGCCCGGCTTGCGAGCCGTGCCGGGCATTTGGACCGGGCATTTGGTTTGACACGTTTCATGTTCCTCCGCACCGTTTCCGCCATGGGGTGGAGGCAGTGCGTTGATCGAATGGATGAATGACCCTCCCCCGGCGGTAGCGGAGTCGATGATCGCGATGCTCCGCCGCGCGGCAGAAGCGAGCCCGTCCTCGCGAGCGATACGCGTCGAATTGGCGCAGCTGCTCGAGCGGCAGGCGCGGTTTTCCGAATCGAGCGAAATCTGGCGCGCATTGCTGTCCGAGCCACCGGACGACCTGGACATGCGTCTGAAGCTGGCGAGCGCGCTCGAACGGCTTGGCGCGCTGGATGAGGCGCTGGCTTCGCTGGAAGGCGCCGGCGAGGACGACGCGCTGGATTCGATGCGACTCCGGCTCCTGGCCATCGCCCGGCGATGGAACGACGCCGCGCGATTGGTCGAGGAAAGGGGCGACGACCATTTCCATGCCGGGGCGATGCTGAAATATCTGGGAGCCCGGCCCGGCGCGCCCGATCCGGCTACCATGCTTGCCCTCGCGGACAGGATATTGGCGAAAAATCCCGGCAATGCGGGAGTCCTCTATCAGCAGGCGGTCGCGCTGGCGAAGCTGGGCCGTACGGCCGAGGCCAGGGAAGCGATCGGCGCGGATCGCTTTGTCGAGGTCCGGCAATTGCCGCACGACCAGGGACCGGCGTTCACCACGGTGCTGCGCGACGAGATCCTGCGGAACGACACGTTGCGCCCGGATCCGCTGGAAAACACGACACGGCAAGGCCGCCAGTCGCGAATACTGGTCCGGAAAGGCGATGTCGCGACCGTGGCGCTCTGCGAGCACATTCGCGCGGCGGTCGACGATTATGCGGCGCGTCTGGCCGGCGATCACCCGTTCGTACGCGGCCGACCGGCCCGTGCGACCCTGGAGGCCTGGGCCGTGGTTTACGGCAAGGACGGCCATCAGGGTCCGCATCGCCATCCGTCGGGATGGCTCAGCGGCGTCTATTTCGTGAGCGGCGACGGCGCTTCGCCGGCGCCGTTGCGGATCGGTGTGCCCGACGAGAATGGCGTCGATACCTGTGGGGAAGAGCGGCAAGTGATGCCGCTGCCTGGCCGCATCGTGCTGTTCCCGTCGGCCGTCACCCATGCCACCGTACCGGCATCCAGCGCCGACACGCGCATCGTCGTCGCGTTCGACGTCGTCGCAATGCCGTGACCGACGGGCGCAGCTCGCTCTTGCCAAGCGCCGATATTCGGCCGAGGCGCTGGATCACCAGCGTTCCAGGGACTTTTCCATGCGTCGGATCCTCCTCGCCTCCCCCCTCCTGTTCGCGGCCGCGGCCAGCGCCGCGCCCGACACGCCATCGCCGATCCTCACCACGCCTGACGCCAGGGACGAACTGACCTATGCCCGGCCGGAGATCGCGCGGGTCACCCATGTCGATCTCGACCTGACCGCCGATTTCGCCGCGCGCGTCATGCGCGGCAAAGCGACGCTCGACATCCTGGCGGCACCGGGCGCGCAGGACATCGTCCTGGACGACGACAAACTCCAGATTGCCACGATCACCGATGCCGCCGGCAAGCCGCTCAAATGGTCGGTCGGCGCCCGCGACGACTATAAGGGCGCGCCGCTTACCGTCGAACTCGACGGCGCGCGGCGGATCGTCATCACCTACCGGTCCGACCCGTCGGCGAGCGCGCTGGGCTGGCTGCCGCCACAGCTGACCGCGGGCAGGACCCGGCCCTATCTGTTCAGCCAGGGCGAATCGATCCACAATCGCAGCTGGATCCCGACCCAGGACAGCCCCGGCATCCGCCAGAGCTGGTCGGCCAGGATCACCGTGCCCGCCCCGCTCGTGGCGGTGATGAGTGCGGAGCGGCTGACCCCGAACGGTGAGCCCGCCGGCCGCGGCTGGCGCAGCTACCGCTTCCGCATGGACCACAATGTCCCGCCCTATCTGATCGCGCTCGCAGTCGGCGACCTGCGGTTCCAGCGGATCGACGGCCGGACCGGTATCTATGCGGAGCCGTCGGTGCTGGCGCGCGACGCGGCCGAATTGTCCGACACGCCGAAGATGGTCGCTGCCGCCGAGCGGCTTTACGGCAAGTATCGTTGGGGCCGCTATGACGTGCTCGTCCTGCCCCCGTCCTTCCCGTTCGGCGGGATGGAGAATCCGACGCTCACCTTTGCCACGCCGACCATCATCACCGGCGACAAGTCCAATGTCGATGTGATCGCGCATGAGCTGGCGCACAGCTGGTCGGGCAATCTCGTCACCAACGCGACCTGGTCGGACAGCTGGCTCAACGAGGGGTTCACCACCTATTTCGAGAACCGCATCGACGAAGCGGTCTATGGCAAGGAGCGCGCGGCGACCCTGGCCGATCTGTCGTGGGACGATCTGCAGCGCGACCTCAAGGAGGCACCCGACCTCGAATCGACACGCCTCCACGGCAAGCCCGAAGGCGTGTATGGCGAGCTCGACTACACCAAGGGGTCCACTTTCCTCCGCACGATCGAATATACTGTCGGCCGCGACCGCTGGGACGCGTATCTGAGCTCGTATTTCGATCGCCATGCTTTCCAGCCGCAGACCAGCGCCGGGTTCCTCGCGGACCTGCGCGCCAATCTGATCAAGGGCGACGCGACGCTCGAGGCGCAGCTGCAGCTCGACGATTGGGTTTATGGCACCGGCCTGCCGGCCAATGCCGTCCATGTCCGCTCGGGGACGCTGGCGAAGATCGATGCGACGCTGGCCAGGGTTAATGGCGGGGCGCCGATCGCCTCGGTCGACACCGGGCGCTGGTCGACCCAGGAATGGCTGCGCTTCCTGAACGGACTGCCGCGCCGGCAAAGCGCGCAGCGACTGGGCGAACTCGACCGGACGTTCCGACTGTCGGTCTCGCCCAATGCCTATATCCGCTCGGCCTGGCTCGTGCTCGCGATCGGCAATCGCTACGACCCGGTGAAGTCCTCGATCGCGCAATTCCTGCCCAGCGTCGGTCGCGGCCTGCTGATCTATCCGGTCTATCGCGCACTCAAGAAGCAAGGCGATTGGGGCATGGCGATCGCGCGCCGCGACTATGCGGTGGCGCGGGGCGGCTACCACCCGACCGTGGTGAACGGGCTCGACCGGCTGCTCGACTGGAAGGACAGATTGCCCGCCAAATGACCGGTGGCGTCGCCCCGTCACTCTCGAAACCCTGACCGGCATCGCTATATCGGGGGCAGGAGACGAACGTGACGAGCAGCGACGGGCCCAATAGCGGGACCAATGACGGACAAGGCAAGAGCGGGCAGATGATCCGCCGCGCCCAGGCGGTGGCGATGGGCTTTGCCGAAACCGGCCTGACCCAGGCCGAGGAAATGCTGCGCCGCCTGTCGCCCGAGGGCCGCGCGCAGGCGCAGCGCGAGCGCGAGGCGCGTGCCCGCCGCCGCCAACGCCTGATGGTCCGGCTGATGTTCGCCGCGCTCGCGTCGCTGGCCGTGCTCGTCCTGCTGGGGCAGGTGATCGCGCCTGCGCTCTCGATCCTCGCCGCGATGGCCGTCATGGTCGCGCTGACGACGTTGATCGTCTCGAATGCCGCACCCCGCGCGCCAGGGCGCGAGGCGCTGGTCGGCGCCAAGCTCGCCGCGTTGCCCGCCGAGACCAGCCTGTGGCTGGCCGCGCAGCGGCGCGGGCTGCCGGCGCCGGCGGTGCAGCTGACCGACACGCTGGCTCGGCGGCTCGACGACCTGGCACCACAGCTTGCCCGGCTCGACCCGCACGAGCCCGCGGCGGACGCGATGCGCAACCTGATCTCGGTCGAGCTGCCCAGGCTGGTCGAGGGCTGGCGCGCGGTGCCGCCATCGCTGCGTGACGTGCCCCATGCCGATGGCAGCTCGCCCAATGCGCAATTGGTCCATGGCCTCGAGCTGATCGACGAGGAAGTCGCGCGCGCGACCGAGGAACTAGCCCGCGGCGCACGCGACGAGGTCGCCACCCAGGGGCGCTATCTGACGCTCAAATATCGCAGCTTCGGGCTGAAGCCCGACTGACCCAAAAAAGATGGGCCGCAATGATGTGCGGCCCAGGGGGAGGAAAATTGTCGGCCGGATCCGGCTCCCAGGTTGGCAGGATCGAAGGGGTCGATCCCGCCAACGCCCGGGGAGTAAGGTTCAGAACTTGAAGCCGATTCCGACGAGGAAAGTGCGGCCGTATTTCTCGTAGATTTCGGGCAGCGCCGTGTTGTTGGCCGTCCCTCCGGTCGCCGCACCGTTCCCGTCATGCTGCACCGTCCGATAGGGCGAGTTGAGCGCGTTGAGCAACTGCGCGGTGAAGCTCAGGCCGGCGAGCGGGCTGCCCTTCTGGAAGGTATAGCCGATCTGGCCGTCCATCTGCTTGTCGCTCAGGATCGCGGTGTTGCTGACGGCGCCGAACAAGGCGTCGACCTCGCCGGTATAGCTCGACCGGAAATGGTAGTTCACGCGCGCCTGGAAGCCGTCCTTCTCGAAATAGCCGGTCAGCTGATAGACGTTCTTCGACAAGCCCGGGAGCTCGCCGCTGCTGCCCGGCCCGTTCGGCTTGATCCCCGATTTCGTGTAGGAATAGGCCGCCTGCATGCCGAAGCCGTCGAGGATCTTGGTGAGCTTGCCGAACTCCAGCGCTGCCGCCGCCTCGATGCCCCAGACATAGCCGCCCTTGCCGTTGGCCGGCTGCGAGAAGAAGCCCGCGGTGTCGACATAATAAGGCGTGTTCACGCCAGGCGGGAAGAAGTTGATGTTCGAGGGCAGCGTGTATTTCGAATAATCGGTCGGCAGGGCCTGAGTGTAGATGTAGGAATCGAGCTTCTTGTAGAAGCCGGCCACCGCGACATAGCTCGCTGGGCCGAAATATTTCTCGACCGATACGTCGACCGCGGTCGCGCGCCACGGCTTCAACCGGGTGTTGCCGCCCGATCCCGACCAGCAATAGACGCGCGTTCCGACCGGCAGCTTGGAGACGATCGGGTCCTGCGGACACAGGCCCAGCGAATTGGTGTAATTGACGCGCAGATCGTCGGTGCGCGGGCGAACCATCGCCCGGCCGATCGAGAAGCGCAGCAGCAAGGGATGCGCCCCGTCCTGGACGCTGTAGATGAGGTTCAGATTGGGCAGGAAATCGACGTAGCTGCTCGCCGCTCCCAATTTCTCTCCAGCCAGCACGTTGCTCGCGGTGCCCGGGGGCAGCAGGCTGCCATCGACGGTAATCGATCCGCCGCCGTCCGACGCCTGTTTGGTGAAGACGAGCTGGGCGCCGATGTCGCCGCGCAGCCGCCCTTTCTTCAACGTCAGCTTGAAGCGGGCAGTGACGAAATCCTCCTTCAGCGTCCAGGAACGGTCATAGCTGTTCGGGCCGACATTCTCCTGGATCGTGTAGTAATTCCCGAGCACGCCGGGGACATTGTACGAGAGGACATTGCCGAGCCCGGCAAAGCCGAGCGACGTCGGCGCGACGAGGTATTTGGAATCGACGCCGACCTCGGCGCGATTGTTCTTGAGGAACGCGTAGAATTCGTCGCCGACCAGATGCTTCTCGTGGCGCTGGTAGTTCACGCCGAAATCGAAATTCTCGAAAATACCGTGGTCGATCCGGTAGACGCCGCCGAGATCCGCACTGAACACACGGTCGACGACATCGGGCTTCTCGATCGTGCCGTCACGGCCCCAGCCGCCCCAGGCCGACGATCCGCGATCGCCGAGCGAGGTCTTGGTCGCATCGGCGTAATTGAGGCCGGTGCTGTATTGCGGGAAATCGCTCGCATCGAACGGGATGTTGAAATTGAGCTTGTCGTTGACCCACTGGATGTTGCCGGGCGCGCTGCCCCCGGTGCCGGTGCCGGAGAAGGTCTCGATCGTGTTCAATTTGTCGTGGTCGCGCGAATAATTGAGGTCGAGCCCGATCGTCGCGCGGTCCGACAAGGAGAAATCGGTGTGGCTGCCGACGGAGAACAACCATTCGCGTTCGGTGTTGAACTGGTTGTTGATGATCGGCTGCCAATTGTTGAGCGTGCCCGACGTCGCCACCGTGGTACCACCGATATTGGCGGTGTTGACGTTGGTGTAATAGGCATTGGCGATCGCGCTGGGATTGGCGAAATTCTCGATCCCGCGCATCGTCTCCTTCTGGTAGAATTGCGAATACATGACGTCGAGCGTGCTGTGCACCTTGTCGCTCGGCCGCCATTCGAGCGTGCTCGTCACGCCGTCGCGGACTAGGCGCCGCGAATAGGCGCGCGCCTCGAGACCCTGAAGGAAGAGCGCGCCCGATGCCGAAGCGGGGCTGACCAGCGGCGGCACCGTCGGATTCGCCGGATCGTTGGCGATCGTCCCGTAATACCAGTTCTTGGTGTGCTCGGTGATGCTCGGCGAATCGATATGCGCATAGCCGATCGAGAAACCCAGCTTACCGTCGGCGAACTGGTCGATATAAGTCGCCTCGGCGCGGAACCCCTTGTTCGGGACGTCCGAATTGAGCCGTCCGATCGAATTCGCCTCGCCGCGGACATTGACGGCGATGATCCGCTTGCTGAACGACAAGGGACGCAGGGTCTTTAGGTTGACCGTGCCGGCCAGCCCCATGCCCGGCATGTCGAGATTGGGCGTCTTGTAGACGTCGACCCCGGCGAGCAATTCGGCCGGATATTGGTCGAACGACACCGCGCGACTGTAGCGGGCGCTCGCCAGCTGGCGGCCGTTGAGGAAGGTCGAGATGAAATCGGGCCCGAAGCCGCGCAGCGAAATGATCTGGCCGCGACCGGCGACGCGCTGGACCGACAGGCCGGGAAGCTGGGCCAGCGAATCCGCGATCGAAACGTTGGGGAGCTTGCCGATATCCTCGGCCGCGATCGACTCGACGATCGACAGTGAGTCCTTCTTGGTGCGCAGCGCGCTTGCGATACTGCCCTTGATGCCGGTGATGACGATGTCGCCATTGTCCGCCTGGTCGCCGGGTTGCGACAAGGGGGCAGCAGGCGGTGTTTCCTGCGCCGCGGCTATTCCCGAAGTCCCGGCAAGGAGCGCGGGAAAGGAAACACCGGCAAGGACCAGCCGGACCGTGCGCCGATGAAAACGGGATTTATCTGAAAACGAGCCCAATTGTTCCTCCCCTGCCGGCCGCGAAGCGGCCACGTCTCGGGGAGGTCGGACAGCGCCCTTGGTCTCTCCCCTTTTCACTCCCTTTGTTTCTAGTTTGTAACCGAATTGGGAGCGGTTCCAATCGTGATCACAGCGCCCGAATCTGTCAAGTGGAATTGGCTGGAATCGAACCGCGCGGCGATGCACGGGCGCCGCCTGGCCCCGATTTCGGCGCGGGTGTTGCGCTAAAAGGACGCGCGCGCACCGGGCCGGCCCAGCGCAAGGTTGCGGCGCTGCGCCCCGGCAAGGCCAGGCCGCGCGCCGCATCGCCGATCCGCAGCGAGACGGTCCGCGTCGCGTCGGAATCGTTATAGACCAGCACGACGATCGCGCCGTCGTCGCGATTGCGAAAGGCGACGCTCTCGATTCCCGATCCGGCGGGCGAGCTGCTGGCGATGCGATCGGCGCCGGGATGGACGAACCGGCTGACATGCGCGAGCGCGTAATATTCGGGATTGCGCGTGACCGCGCCGCTGGCCGGGTCGACCGTGACGACGCCGCGACAGGTCGCGCACCCGCCCTTGTGCGGCCCGCGATCGGGATCGAGCACGAGGTTCCACAGGATCACCCCGCGCGACCAGTTGCGCACCGAGCCGATCAGCAGATTGTGGACGACATCGCTGAACCCGTTCTGCCAGCCGGGATTCCATTCGCCGCCCGAACATTCGGTCAGGAACGCGTCCTTGTCGGGAAAAGCGTCGCGCACCCGCGACTGGGTCGGGACCTCGCCGCCATAGCAATGCCAGGCGACTCCCGCGACGTAGCGTCGCGCCCGCGCGTCGCCGAGCACGCCGAGTGGCTCGTCCGGCTTGTCCCAATTATGATCCCAGTCGAGGATGCGCGTGCCGAGACGCGCGCGATCCAGCGCGGGCCCGAGATCGTTGGCGATGAAGCGTGCACGGCCCGCCGCCGGCCACAGCATGCCGGGATAATCCTTCGGCTCGAAGCCCGGCTCGTTCTGGATGGTCAGGTAGCGCAGCTTCACGCCCTCGGCCGCCAGCGCCTGGGTCCAGCGGACGAGGTAGCGCGCATAGACCGGATAGAGATCGGGCTTGAGCGTGCCGCCGATCATCGACCCGCCGGTCTTCATCCAGCCGGGCGGGCTCCAAGGACTGGCCATGACGACCAGGCCGGGATTGATCGCGAGCGCTTGCCGGGTCGCCGGCAGCAGCGCGGTGCGGTTGGGCGCGATCGAGAAATAGCGCAGCGCCAGATCGCTCTTGCCCGGCGGCGGGTCGTCGAGGCTGTAATGCGTCGCCGAGAAATCGGACGCACCGATCGTCAGCCGGGTGAAGCCGAGCCGGAGCGCGCCGGGGCCTTTCCCGAACAATTCGCGCATCAAGGCGGTGCGCCGGTCGGGCGTCATCCGCATCAGCGTGATCGCCGAGGCGTCGGTAATCGCCGCGCCGAACCCGACCATGGTCTGGAAGCTTTTGTCGGGATCGACCGCCACCGGGACCGCATCTGGGCCGGGCTTGCCCAGCGCAACCGAAGTCATCCGCTCGCTGCCGTCTCCGGTCGTGCGCCACGCCTCGATCGTCGGCGCCGGGGGTGGCGCGGCACCGATCAGGGCAATTGCGCTCAAGGCACCCAGCGCTGCACGCGCAGCGAGCGTCACGGCTTTACCCACACGTCGCGCATCACGGTCTCGCTGCTCAGCGCCGCATCGCCGGCATAACGGCCGACCGATACCGGATAGCGCCCGGCGCTCACGTGCCAGCGGTTTGTCGACACGTCGAAATCGGCCAGCAACCGCGGATCGACATCGACCGAGACCTGGCGCTGCTCGCCGGGGCGAAGCGTCACACGCGAGAAACCCGCGAGCCGCGTCGTCGTGCCATCGCGGCGCCCTGCACGGACATAGACTTGCGGGGATTCAGCCCCCGCCGTCTTGCCCTGATTGCGTACCCAGAAGCTGACCCGCATGCGTGCGCCGCCTTCCACCTTGAGGCCGCCATAAGCGAAGTTGGTATAGCTGAGGCCATAGCCGAACGGGAACAGGGGTTTGAGCCCGTTCTTGAGATAGCGTCGATAGCCGACCGCGGCACCCTCGGCATAATCGCTGCCCGCGGCAGGATCGGCGACATTGGCGGCCCCGGCCTTGCGCGCGGCATCCGCCGCCTTCATCGCGGCGAGACCGGGAATGACGGGTCGCGGCGCCTGGTTCTCGTCGCGGGGAAAGGTGATCGGCAGGCGGCCCGATGGATTGACCACGCCGAACAGCAAATTGGCGATCGCCTGACCACCGCGCTGCCCCGGATACCAGGCCTCGAGCACTGCCGGCACCTTGTCGAGCCACGGCATGAGCACAGGACCGCCGGTCTCGAGCACGACGACGGTATGGCGATTGGCCGCCCCGACCGCGTCGATCAGCGCATCCTGGCCATCGGGCAGGCCGAGCGTCTCGATATCCTGGGCCTCGGTCCGCCATTGCGTGGCGAAGACGATCGCGACATCCGCCATGGCCGCCGCTCGCGCCGCCGCCGCAGGGTCGCTGCCATCAACATAGGTAACCTCGGCTCCAGGTGCCATCGCGCGGATCGCCGCAAGCGGCGACGACGCGTGCCAAGTCACCCGGGCGAACGACGCGGCGGCGCCTTCCTTGAGCGGTATCTCGACCGGCGCGCCGCCGACCGAGCGGACCTGGCTCGACCCGCCACCCGACAGCACGCCGACATCGGCGCGCCCGCCGATCAGCACGATCCGGCGCGCGGCCCGCGCCAGCGGCAGCACATTGCCTTCGTTCTTCAGCAGCACCGCGCCCTTTTCGGCGGCTTCCTGCGCGACCCGGGCATGCGCGGCATAATCGATCGGCTGCGCGGTGGTCGGGATCGGATTGTCGATCAGGCCGGTCGACACCACGCCCCACAGGATGCGGCGGTTCATGTCCGCCAGCCGCGCCGCCGACACCGTCTTGTCCTCGAGCGCGGCAGCAAGCGGCGCACCGAAGAAGATCGAGCTGTCGAGCTCGCGGCCCGATTCCTGGTCGAGCCCGGCGTTGATCGCGCGCGCGGTCGAATGAACCGCGCCCCAATCGCTCATCACCCAGCCCTTATACCCCCAGTCGCGCTTGAGCACCTTGTTGAGCAGCCAGTCATTCTCGCAGGCATAGTCGCCGTTGATCCGGTTGTACGCGCACATCACCGACCCGGGCTGGCCGCGCTCGATCGCGATCTCGAACGCGAGCAGGTCGCTTTCGCGCAGCGCCGCCTGGTCGATCTTGGCATCGAATACCCCGCGCAGCGTCTCCTGCGAATTGAGCGCGAAATGCTTGACCGTCGACACGATATCGTTGGACTGGACGCCGCGGATCGAGGCGCCGGCCATCATCCCGGCCAGCAAAGGATCCTCGCCGAGATATTCGAACGCCCGCCCGCCCCAGGGATCGCGCGAGAGGTTGACCCCGCCCGCCAGCAGCACGTTGAAGGTCTTGGCCCGCGCCTCGGCGCCGATCATCGCGCCGCTGCGATAGGCGAGGTCGGGATCGAAGCTCGCGGCGAGCGCCAGGCTCGACGGCAAAGCGGTGGCGACATCGCCCTTGCGCTGCTCGACCTGGTTGGCGACGCCGAGGCTCGCATCGCTTTCGCGCAAGGTCGGGATGCCGAGCCGCGGCACACCGGGGACATAGCCCGCCGAGGGGATCATGTCGGCTGGGCGATCCTTGCTGTCGGGCGGGAAATAGCCAAGCACGTAGCGGCGCTGATCGTCCGGGCTCATCGCGGCGAGCAGGCGCTCGACCCGCGCATCGACGGCCCCTGAAGGCGAGGGTTTCGGCGCCACCGCGGTACGAGCCGGCCGCGCCGCCGAGCCCTTTTCCCGCGCGATCGCCGTCCCCGCCGCCGCACCCGCCAGCGCCATCGTCAACACGCCGGCGACAAGGATGCGCCTTCCGTCTTTCACATCCCCGCCCACGCTCTTCACCCTTTATTGGAACCGCTCCCAACAATCGAACCGCGCGCCAGACAAGTCAATCGCGACCCGGCGCGGAAGATCAATGCGCGTCGGCTGGCGGTGGCGCGGTGGTGCCGCGTTCGATCAGCGTGAAGGGCAGATATTCGATCGTCGGCGGCGGCATGGCGAAGCCGTTGGCCTTGAGCCGTTCGGCGACCAGCTCGACCGCGCGCTGCGCCATTTCCTGGAGCGGCTGGCGGATCGTGGTGAGCGGCGGCCAGACCAGGGCCGAGACCGGCGTGTCGTCGAAACTGGCGATCGACAGGTCCGCCGGGACCCTCAGCCCGATCTGGTGCGCCGCGAACAGCGCACCCACTGCGGTATCGTCATTGCCGCAGATGATCGCGGTCGGCCGGAGCGGCGCCTCGAGCAATTCGGGCAGCAAATCGCGCCCCGCCCGGAAAGTGAAATTGCCGCGCCGCGCGACCATCTGCTCGGGACCGAGGCCATGCGCCGCGAGCGCGTTGAGCGCGCCACGATAGCGCCCTTCGGCCGAGACGTGACGCTCGAGTCCCTGGATGAAACCGAACCGCCGATGGCCAAGCGCGATCAGCGCCTCGGTGACCGCGAAGCCCGCCGCCTCGTCGTCCATCGCCACGCCATAGACGACATCCTTCATCTGCGGTCCCGGCGAGATGCAGACGACGCGGGTGATCTTCTCGATCCGGTCGAGCAACGCGCGGTCGTCGGAAAAAGGTGGCGTCAGCACCGTCGCGATCGGACGGCTTTCCTCGATCAGCGCGCAGATCTCATCGATATGATCGCCGCTGCCTTGCGTGACCATGTGGGTGGCGAGGTGGAACCCCAGCCCGGCACAGGCGCGCAGAGCACCGACCTCGAGCGCGGATTGATAATAGGAATTGGGCTCGGAATTGATGTCGGACGCGCAGATCAGGGTCAGCAACCGCGCCATGCCGCCGGCCAGCGATCGCGCCTGGACGTTGACCTGATAGCCGAGATCCTCGACCGCCTTGAGCACGCGCTGGCGCAGCCTGGCGCTGACATTGGGGCCATCGTTGAGCACGCGCGACACGCTTCCCCGCCCGACCCCGGACAGGGCAGCAACGTCGTTGATCGTCGGCCTGCGCGCGCTCAGCTTCCCTCTCCCCACATCCGGACCGGCGGCACCATGGTCGATCCATGATTCAAACGAAAGTACCCCGGCGCGCACGGTCGCCATCGGGGCGTCCGGCTGGACAGCGGGGGAAAGCCGGTCATATTGCCGCGCCGCGGCCGGTAGCGCGCCGCGGAGGGGTGTCGGACGGAATCGTGCGTCAAATCAAGGACATATTGATCGTCGGCGGCGGCTCGGCCGGCTGGATGACCGCAGCGTTGCTGTCGCAATTGCTCGGCAAGATCTACCGGATCCGGCTGATCGAATCGGATCAGATCGCGACGATCGGGGTCGGCGAGGCGACCATTCCGGGGATCAAAAGGTTCAATTCGCTCCTCAAGATCGACGAGGACGATTTCATCCGGACGACCCAGGGCACCTTCAAGCTCGGCATCCAGTTCAACGACTGGTGGAAGAAGGGCGAGAGCTACATCCACTCGTTCGGAATCATCGGCCAGGATCTCGAATGGCTGCGTTGCCACCAATATTGGCTGAATGCGCAGCGGCGCGGCAAGACTTCCGATTTCGGCAATTACTCGATCAATTGCGTCGCGGCACAGCACAACAAGTTCATGCGCGCCGACCCCAAGATGAGCCAGTCGCCGCTCGGCCACATCACCCATGCCTATCATTTCGACGCCGGGCTCTACGCCGCCTATCTGCGCCGCTATTCGGAAGCGCGCGGGGTCGAGCGGATCGAGGGCAAGATCCTCGACGTCGCGCTCGATGGCGAGAGCGGCGAGATCCGCTCGGTCACGCTCGACGGCGGCAAGACGGTCGAGGCCGATTTCTTTGTCGATTGCTCGGGCTTCCGCTCGCTGCTGCTCGGCGAGGCGTTGGGCGTCGGGTTCCAGGACTGGCAGCATTGGCTGCCCTGCGATCGCGCGCTCGCCATGCCGTGCGCGCGCAGCGCGGACTTCACGCCCTATACGCGCTCGACCGCGCATGACGCCGGCTGGCAATGGCGCATCCCGCTGCAGCACCGCACGGGCAATGGCCATGTCTATGCCAGCGCCTTCACCAGCGACGATGCCGCCGAGACGGTGCTGCGCGCCAATCTCGACGGCGAGGCCGAGCGCGATCCGTTGAGGCTGCGCTTTCGCGCCGGGCGGCGCGAGGCATTCTGGCACAAGAACTGCGTCGCGATCGGGTTGGCTGGCGGCTTTCTCGAGCCGCTCGAATCGACCAGCCTCTACCTGGTCCAGTCGGCGGTGCTGCGGCTGGTCCATCTGCTGCCCGACCGTGATCTCGCGCCGGCCAACATCACCGAATACAATGCCCAGACCGGGTTCGAATACGAACGCTGCCGCGACTTCATCATCCTCCATTACAAGGCCACCGCGCGCGACGACACGCCGTTCTGGGATTATTGCCGGACGATGGCGATACCCGACACGCTGCGCCACAAGATCGAGCTGTTCGAGGCCAATGCGCACATCTTCCGCGAGAATGAGGAATTGTTCGCCGAGGAGAGCTGGATCCAGGTGTTCCTCGGCCAGGGCGTAATGCCGCGCAACCACGACCCGGCAGTCAACATCAAGGGCGCGGCGGAGATCGACCAATATCTCCACGACATCGAGCAGGTCATCGCCAAGTGCGTGCAGCTGATGCCCGCCCATGCCGATTATGTCGCCCGTTATTGTGCCGCGCCGGCGCTGAGTGATGCCTGAAAGCCGGGCGTCCCCGCCCCGCCTGCGATGAAGCCGATCGACTCCCGCGCGGCCGCCTTTCCGGCGGTCGTCCTCCTGTTCTTCGCCTGGGGGTTCGTCAACGCCAATAACGACCCGCTGATCGCGGCACTGCTGCACGTCTTCGGACTGACGTTCACCCAGGGCATTTCGGTGCAGCTGGTCTCGTTCCTCGCCTTCATCACCATGTCGCTGCCGATGGCGGCCTTGCTTGCCCGGATCGGGGCGCCGCGGACGATCCTGACCGGCCTTGCGGCGATGGCCGCGGGATGCACGATCGTCGGCGGCGCCGGCTGGGCGCCGCATTTCGTGCTGATCCTGGGCGGCCTGTTCGTGCTGGCGTCGGGCGTGGTCGCGTTGCAGGTCGCGGCGAACCCGCTCGCCGCGGCGATGGGCCCGCCCGCGCGCAGCCATTTCCGGCTGACGCTGGCGCAATCGTTCAACGCGCTCGGCGCGGTGCTCGGGGTCCATTTCGGCGCCTGGTCGATGCTGCGGAACGACAGCGGCGCGCTGCCGGGCCTTGCCGCGATCAGCCATGTCTTCCTGGCGCTTGCCGCGATGCTGGTCGTGCTCGCCTTGCTGACCCTGTCCCTGCGCCGTCAGCTTGCCGTGGCGCCGCCGGTCGCCGCGCCACCATCGCCGGTCAAGCGGTTCGAGGCGTGGCGGTCGCGCTGGGCGATCGGCGGCGCGGGCGCGATCGCTTGCTATGTCGGGGCCGAGGTGTCGATCGGCAGCATGCTGGTCCTGTACCTTGCGACGCCGCAAAGCCTCGGCCTGACGCTCGCGGAATCGGGCGCCTGGGTCGCCAATGTCTATTGGGGCGGGGCGCTGGCAGGCCGCTTCATCGGCAGCTGGATGTTGCGCCATGTCGCCGCTCGTCACTTGCTGCTCGCCGCCGCGATCGCCGCGACATTGCTGTGCGGGGCGTCGCTGATCCTGCCGGGTCATGTCGGCGGCTGGTGCCTGCTGTCGATCGGGCTGTTCAATTCGATCATGTTTCCGACGATCTTCACGCTGACGCTCGAACGCTCGACCGCCTCGCCCGCCGCGACCTCGGGCCTGTTGTGCGCGGCAATCGGCGCTGGTGCGTTCCTGCCGTTGCTCGCCGGGCTGATTGCCGACCATGCCGGGCTCGGCTGGAGTTTTGCGGCGGCGCTGGCGGGGTATTTGTATATTGCCGCCTTTGCGGCACTGGTCGTCGGGCTCGGGCGGCGGCACGGTGCGGCTATGCCGATGGGATGACCGCGACCGCCTGGATCTCCACCTTCGCGCGCCGCTCGACCAGCCGCACGACCTGGACCAAGGCCATCGCCGGAAAGTGCCGGCCGATCACGTCGCGATAGGCGCGGCCGATCTCCTTCGCCTGCGCGGCATAATCCTCGATATCGGTGACGTACCAGGTCAGCGAGACGAGATGCTCCGGCCCTGCCCCGCCCGCCGCCAGCACCGCGACAATATTGGCGAGCGTCTGGCGAACCTGGTCGACCAGGTCGTCGCTCTCGAACTGCTGCTGGGCATTCCAGCCGACCTGGCCGCCGACATGGATCGTTCGTCCCTCGGCCGCCACGCCATTGGCATAGCCGATCGGCGGCGCCCAACCCTCGGGCTGGAGTGTCTCGTGCATGGTCATCCTCCCCGGGCGCGCAGCCGGAAGCGCTGGATCTTGCCCGTCGCGGTCTTGGGCAGGCTGTCCACGAAGCGCACCGAGCGCGGATATTTGTACGGCGCGATCACGGCCTTCACATGATCCTGGAGCAATCGGATCGTCAGCGCGCCGGGGTCGATGCCCTCGACCAGCACGACATGCGCCTCGACGATCTGGCCGCGATCGGGATCGGGCGCGCCGATCACCGCGCATTCGCGGACCATCGGATGCGCGAGCAGCGCCGTTTCGACCTCGGGCCCGGCGATATTGTAGCCGGCCGAGACGATCATGTCGTCCGACCGCGCGGCGAAGCGGAAGCGGCCGTCCTCGTCCTGGTAGAAACTGTCCCCGGTCAGGTTCCAGCCGTCCCGGACATAATCGCGCTGCCGCTGGTCGCTGAGGTAACGGCACCCGGTCGGCCCGCGCACCGCGAGCCGGCCGATCTCGCCCGGCGGCACGTCGGCCATCGCGTCGTCGACGATCCGTGCTTCATAGCCGCGCACCGGACGGCCGGTCGCGCCCGGTGCGCGATCGTCGACCCGGTTGGTGATGAAGATATGGAGCATCTCGGTCGCGCCGATGCCGTCGAGGATCGGCTTGCCGGTCCGCCGCGTCCAGTCGTCATAGACCGGCGCCGGCAAGGTCTCGCCCGCCGACACCGCGAGCCGCAGCGAGGAAAGGTCGGCGCCTTCCTCCATCGCCGCCATCATCGCGCGATAGGCGGTGGGGGCGGTGAAGCTAATCGTCGCGCGGTGCCGCTCGATCAATTCGACCATGTTGGCGGGCGAGGCCTGTTCGAGCAGTGCCGCCGCCGCGCCGAACCGCAAGGGGAAGATCGCGAGGCCGCCCAGCCCGAACGTGAAGGCCAGCGGTGGCGAGCCGACGAACACGTCGTCGGGGGTCACCTCCAGCACGTTGCGCGCATAGCCATCGGCGATGATCAGCAGATCGCGATGGAAATGCATCGTCGCCTTGGGTTCGCCGGTGGTGCCCGAGGTGAAGCCGAGCAGCGCGACATCGTCGCGCCCGGTCCGCACCGCGTCGAACCGTACCGGCTTGGACAAGGCCGCGCGGTCGAGCTCGGCATCGTGATTGGCGGTGCCGTCGAAGCCGATCACCTTGGCCAGGAAGCGGCTGGCCTTGGCGCAGGCGACCATCTCGTCGAGGATGCGCGTGTCGCACAAGGCCAGCCCGATCTCGGCCTTGTCGACGATCTTGCCGAGCTCGCCCGAGCGCAGCATCGGCATGGTGTTGACCACCACTGCGCCGGCCTTGGTCGCCGCCAGCCAGCACGCTACCATCGCCGGATTGTTGGGCGAGCGGATCAGTACGCGATGCCCCGGCACCACGTCATAATCATCGACCAGGGCATGGGCGATGCGGTTCGACCAGTCGGCGAGCTCCTTGTAGGTCCGCGCGCGGCCATTGCCGATCAGGGCGACGCGGTCGCCATGCCCGGCGGCGACCTGCGCGTCGCACAATTCGACCCCGGCATTGAGCCACTCGGGATAGTCGAACCCGTCGAGCGGCAGGTCCGGCCATTGCTCAACCGGCGGCAGGTTCGCCCGGGCAAAGCCGTCGACATGACCGGAGGGGCCCAGCATCTCAGTCGCCCTCGAACACCGGCTGCTCCTTCGCGACGAAAGCGCGATAGGCGCGCTCGAAATCGCGCGTCTGCATGCAGATCGCCTGGGCCTGCGCCTCGGCCTCGATCGCCTGTTCGAGGCCCATCGACCATTCCTGGTTGAGCTGGGTCTTGGTGATGCCGTGCGCAAAGGTCGGGCCCGCGGCGATCCGTGCCGCCAGCGCGATCGCCTCGCTTTCCAGCGCGTCGGCGGCGACCAGGCGGTTGTAGAATCCCCAGCGCTCGCCTTCCTCGGCGCTCATCGTCCGCCCGGTATAAAGCAGGTCGGCGGCTCGCCCCTGGCCGATGATCCGCGGCAGCATCGCGCACGCTCCCATGTCGCACCCGGCCAGCCCGACCCGGGTGAACAGGAAGGCGGTCTTCGCCTCGGGCGTGGCGAGGCGCAGGTCGCTGGCCATCGCCATGATTGCGCCGGCACCGACCGCGACGCCGTCGACCGCGGCGATCACCGGGCGGCCGCAGCCGATCATCGCCTTGACCAGGTCGCCGGTCATCCGGGTGAAACGCAGCAATGCCTTCATGTCCATCGCGACCAATGGACCGATGATGTCGTGGACATCGCCGCCCGAGCAGAAATTGCCGCCATTGGGCAGGATCACCACGGCATCGACATCGTCGGCGTCGGTCAGCGCCCGGAACGTGTCGCGCAGCTCGGCATAGCTATCGAAGGTCAGCGGGTTCTTGCGCGCCGGATTGTTCAGCCGGATCCGCGCGATGCGGTCGGCGACCTCCCAATGGAAATGCGTGGGGCTGAGGTCCGCCATCGCCGTCATGCGTCATTCTCCCATTGGCTGCGGAACGCGGCGAGCGTCGTCGCGATATGCTGTGCGGTGTCGGGGTCGACCGGCGCGAGCAGTTCGTCGATCCAGCAAGCATGCGCCGCCGCCATCGTCGCGAACAAGGTACGCCCGGCCGGGGTCAATTGCACGATCGCGGCGCGGCGGTCGCCGTCGCGATGCGCGCGGACCACCAGCCCATCGCCGACCAGCCGCTCGACGATCCCGGTAACATTGCCGTTGGAGACGAGCAGGAAGCGCGACAATTCGCCCATCATCATGCCGTCGGGCGCGCGGTCGAGCGCCGCCATCACGTCGAAGCGCGGCAAGGTAGTGTCGAACTCGCGGGCGAGCCGCTCACGCAACTGGCGTTCGATCGCGCGGGTGGTGCGGAGCAACCGCAACCACAGTCGCAGCCGCGCGCGGTCATCGCTCGTGACCGAGGCGAGCGCGCTCACCACGTCTCGCCGCCCGACACCGATATCGCCTGCCCGGTGATCGATTTCGCCGCGTCACTGACCAGCCACAGGACCGCGCCGGCGACTTGCTCGGGCGTGACGAACCCGCCTTGCGGATTGGCCAGAGCCGCGCGCGCCTCGGCTTCCGAGCGGCCGGTCTTGGCGGTGATCTCGTCGAGCGAGCGCGCCAGCATCTCGGTCTCGGCAAAGCCCGGGCACACCGCATTGACCGTCACCCCACGCCGCGCAGTCTCGGCGGCAAGCGCGCGCATCAGCCCGATCACGCCGTGCTTGGCGGCGACATAAGGCGCGACATAGGCATAGCCCTTGAGCCCCGCGGTCGAGGCGATGAAGATGATCCGCCCGCTGCCCACCCTGGTCATCGCCGCGAGCGCCGGCTGGACCGAGAGGAACGCGCCGGTCAGATTGACCGACAGGCTGGCATTCCAGTCGTCGAGCGTGACTTTCGCAGCAGGCGCGCTCATCGCTGCGCCGGCATTGGCGACGACGATGTCGAACGGCCCGCGCGCCGCCTGGGCAGCGTTGTACAGCGCCGCGATCGAGGCGGGATCGGTGACGTCGGCGACGATCGCGTGGATCCGCGGATGGGCGACCGCGTCGAGCGCCTCCTGCCGCCGCCTGCAGATCGTCACCACCACCCCTGCCTCGGCCAGCTCCAGCGCGATCGCGCGGCCGATACCGCTGCCGCCGCCCGTCACGAGCGCGTGGGTCCCGGCGATCGTCATGACAATTCTCCACGCTCGGCGAGGCGCTGATATTGGTCGCGCCCGGGCAGATAGGGGTCGGGCCAGCGCGTCCCGGTATCGCCGAGCCGCGCGGCGGCATGAAGCGTCCAATAGGGATCGGCGAGATGCGGCCGCGCAAGGCAGACAAGGTCGGCGCGCCCCGCCATCAGGATCGAATTGACATGGTCGGGCAGGTAGATGTTGCCGACCGCCATGGTGGCGATGCCGACCTCGTTCCTGATCCGGTCGGAGAAGGGCGTCTGGAACATCCGGCCATAGACCGGTCGCGCCTGGAGCGAGGTCTGCCCGGCCGAGACGTCGATGATATCGGCGCCGGCGTGCTTGAGCATCCGCGCGATCGTCACCGCTTCCTGCGGCGTCACGCCGTCCTCGCCGACCCAGTCGCTCGCCGAGATTCGCACCGAGATCGGCTTGTCCTGGGGCCAGGCAGCGCGGACCGCGGCGAACACTTCGAGCGGATAGCGCATCCGGTTGTCGAGGCTGCCGCCATAGTCGTCGTCACGCCTGTTGGTCAGCGGGGTGACGAAGCCCGACAGCAGATAGCCATGCGCCATGTGGAGCTCGATCATGTCGAACCCGGCGCGATCGGCCATCTGCGCCGCGGCGACGAACTCCTCGCGCACCCGGTCCATGTCGGCGCGGTCCATTGCCCTGGGGACCTGGTTGGCCGGCGACCAGGGCACGGCCGAAGCGGCGAGCAGCGGCCAGTTCCCCTCGGCGAGCGGCGCGTCCATTTCTTCCCAGCCCAACTGGGTCGATCCCTTGGCGCCCGAATGGCCAAGCTGCGCGCAGATCCTGGCCGGCGTCTCGGCATGGACGAAATCGACCAGCCGTTTCCATGCAACCTCGTGCTCGCGGGCGTAGAATCCCGGACAACCCGGGGTGATCCGCCCTTCGGCGCTGACGCAGGTCATCTCGGTATAGAGCAATCCCGCCCCACCCTTCGCGCGCTCGGCATAATGCGCGAAATGCCAGTCGGTGGGACAGCCCGCGACCGCCTTGTATTGCGCCATCGGCGAGACCACGATGCGATTGGCGAGCGTCATCCCGCGCAAGGCGAAAGGCGCGAACATCGGCGCGCGGGGCGTGTTGCCGGCGCCGGCCTGCGCCTGGAACCAGCCCTCCGCCGCGCCGAGCCAGGCCTGGTCGCGCAACCGGAGGTTCTCGTGGCTGATCCGCTGCGACCGGGTCAGCAGCGAATAGGTGAACTGGACGGGATCGAGGTCGAGATAGCGTTCGACCTCCTCGAACCATTCGGCCGAATTGCGCGCCGCCGATTGCAGCCGCAGCACCTCTATCCGCCGCGATTCCTCATAGCGGTCGAGCGCGACGTCGAGCCCATCACCCTTCTGCAGCTCGTCGGCGAGCGTGATCGCACTTTCGAGCGCGAGCTTGGTCCCCGAGCCGATCGAGAAATGCGCGCTCGCCGCGGCATCGCCCATCAGCACGACGTTCCCATGCCGCCAGTTCTCGCACAACACGCGCGGAAAACTGATCCAGGCCGATCCGCGAATATGGTTGGCGTTGGACATCAACCGGTGCCCGCCGAGATGCGCCGCGAACACCGCCTCGCAGGCCGCGATCGACTCCTCGCGCGCCATCTCGCCGAACCCGGCGCGTGCCCAGGTCTCGGCCGAGCATTCGACGATGAAGGTCGCGGTGCCGGGCTCGAATTGATAGGCATGCGCCCACATCCAGCCATGCTCGGTCGGCTCGAAGATGAAGGTGAAGGCGTCATCGAACGTCTGGTGCGTGCCGAGCCAGACGAACTTGTTGGCATAGAGTTGCACATCGGGCCGGAAGGTCGCGGCGAACGCCTCGCGCGTCCGTGAATTGAGCCCGTCGGCGGCGATGACGAGGTCGTGGTCGCGGGCGAGCGCCGCGACATCGGCCACCTCATCCTCGAACCGCAGCTCGACGCCCAGCGCGCGCCCCCGCTCCTGCAGCAGGAGCAGCAGCCGGCGCCGGCCGATCCCGCAGAAACCATGCCCGGTCGACACGGTGCGCGTGCCGCGATGCACCACCGCGACATCGTCCCAATAAGCGAAATGCGTACGGATCGCCGCGGCGCTGATGGGATCGTTGGCGGTCAAATTCTGCAGCGTCTCCTCGGACAGCACCACGCCCCAGCCGAACGTGTCGTCGGGACGGTTGCGCTCGAACAAGGTGACATGGTGGCGCGGATCGCGCAGCTTCATGCTGATCGCGGCATACAGCCCCGCAGGCCCACCGCCGACAATCGCGACCTTCATCCGACTCCTCGCGCTGACGGGTTGGAGGCTAGGCGTTTGGAAGGTGATATTTCAAGTATGAAATAATTTGGCTGGCCGACGACACGTGGGGAGGTACCCCTCCACGTGCTCCCGTCCTCATCGTCACCCCGGTAGCGTCGCAAAGATACCAACCCTACGCGTGAGTCATTTCTGACGGCGGGCAAGCGTCGCAAAAGTACCGATTCTATGCGTGAGTCCCGAGCGAGCCAGTGGCCGGTGTCGATGAGCGGGAGTGTCCACCTATCCATGACCCAAGGCTAAGCCCGATGGCCCGGGGTTGAATTCAACGCACCGCCACCCTCAATTGCACACCAACCCATCCCGCCGCCGGACCAGCCCCTGCTTCACCTGCGCGCATGACAGATCGCGCCCCGCCGCCTCGCAGCGCGCCAGGGCATTCCCCGCGCGATCGGTGGTCGGTTTGAGACACACCGTCTTGCCTGCCGCGACCAGCGTCCGGAGATTGGCGGCACTCGCCATCGCGAGCTTGTCGTCAGCCGCGGCGATCCCGGCCAACGCCACGCGCCGCGACCCGCATTGCAGCGTCATGCCGTCGATCACGTCTGCCCGCCCGCAATCGAACCCGGCAACGGGCCGCGAATTCGCGACCGAGCCGACCGGAATCTGCGTCAGCCCCAGCCCGACGGTGACGCCGACCAGTGCGCCGATCGCGGCCAGCGGGGCATAGCGCCGCGCCGGGCTCGGCGGGCGCCCTTCGGGGACCAGACGGGAGATGTTCGGCGTACGGCGCGTCATCGCAATTGCGGGGCCCCGGGTCGCCATGGACAGGAAGGCCCCCACCCTCCTCCAGCAAACGCGCCTCAATTGCGGCCAAAACCGCCCGTCGGCAAGATCAAACCGCGTCGCGATCCTACCCGATCTGCGCCCCGGCCTGGCCGTTGTCGCTTCCAGCCGCCCCCGCTTTGTGGTTGAGTCCGCCGTCCAACGGAGAGCTGGAACGGGCGTGCGGGAATTCGACCTGGCCATTATCGGCGACGGCCTGACGCCCTGCATCCTGGCGCTCTCGCTGCTTGCCGAACGGCCGGGAGTGAAGCTTGCCCTGGTATCGAGCGATGCCCAGATCGGTGGCAACCGGCTCGAGCTCGTTCTGCCCGACCGCCTCCCCGCGGCCTTCGTCGATCCGCTATCGGCGGCAACCACGCTCGAATGGGGCGCCTTTGCGCTCAGGGCCCGCGGCGAGACCGACCTGGTCGAAGAACGCGTCTGGCTGGTCGACCCGATGCAGGTGTGGATGGACCTGCGCGACCGGCTTCCGACCAGCGCCCTGTTCCCGCGCCGCGACGGGCTCGCGGTCGAGGGCGATGTGGTCAGCTGGTTCGGCGGCGGGATCAGGGCGGCCGCGCTGGCCGATGCCCGCGGCCTCGTCCGGGCACGGCGCGACGAAATCGTCGAGGCGCGCGTCTTTGCCGAATTGCCCTATCCGGTGCTGGCCGATTTCGATGTCGGCAGCGCGAACTGGGGCTATCTTCAATATGTCCCGCTGGGCGCCGACCGCGCGCTGATCAACCGGATCGGTCGCGGGGACGGGGACCCGATCGAGGACATCGCCGCGTCCCCGGCGCGTATCGCCGACCTGCCGACGATCGCCTGCTGGCCCCGGCTCGGGGAGCTTCGCGCGAAACTCGGTTAGCGCCAAAGCTTACCGCGCGCTTTACCAAGAAGGACGACCGCATCTTCACACGTCGCTGCGAAAAGGGGCGTGCGGGTTTCAAACAGGATTGCGGTCATGAAGAAGGTTATTTTTGCTCTTGCCGCGGCGTGCGCCTGCACGGCGACCGGCGCCCAGGCGGTCGACCCCCATGTCGCTTTGGGTTCGGGCCAGTACACGATCGGGATCAGCGGCTTCGTGCCGGTGATCTGCCGCGCAACCGTCGACGCGACGGCGGTGCCGACCCAATCGGGCCAGGTCTCGCTCGGCTCGCTCAACGAATTCTGCAACAGCCCCAACGGCTATGAAGTCTATGCCGATTATTCGGCCAACCTCGCCAAGGCAAGCCTGGTGGTCGACGGCAAGAAGGTCAATCTCGGCACGACCGGCTCGACCCGCGTGAGCAAGTCGAACACGGCGGGCATCGCTGCCCATAGCGTGTCGCTCGACCTGCCGAAGGACACGCAGTCGGGCACGATCTCGTTCCGGATCGTCGCGCTTTAAGTCGGTTTCAGCTGCGCTGAAGCGCGGTGCCGGCCCGCGCCCCCTCCCGGCCTCCCAATCAGGATATTCTATGGGAGGCCGGGAGGGGGTGCGGGCCGACACCGCTACCGTTTCAGCGCAGCTGAAACAAACTAGAGCGCCGGGCAGGTCTGTTGCGATGGCGCGCCCGAGAGCAACGGCGTCACGGTGACCGTGAGAATGTCGTTGTAGAGCCCGGCCGGCGTCTTGCCGACGCCGCCTTCGAGCAGTTTCGCACGGATCGGCAGGATCCCCAGCGCGGCGTCGGTACCGGCGCGGACGCAGGTGACGGTGTTGAAGGTCGGGCTGGCGGTGGTCGGCGACTGGCCCAGGAACAGGGCCTGGTACAGGACCGTCTGCGCCGGGTTGCCGAGATTGCCGCCCGAGAAGGTCAGCTTGTAGTTGTTCTGCGACGTCATCGCGACCGAATAGGGTCCCGAGCTGGCGACGCGGATATAGTTGGTGCTGGGCGTCGTATAGGTACCCGGCGCGCCGGTTACGGTCGCGGTGGTGAGGTTGCCGATTTCGCCGAAATCGAGATTGGTGCCGACATAGCTGGCCTGCAGGCCGCTCAGCACGGTGATGTTGACGACGATCGCGTTCGACACCGTGCCGGTGTCGGTGAACGGACCGCCGCCGCCGGTGCCGTTGCAGCTGTAGACGATGTCGAACGGCAGGGTCGTGCCGGCGATCAGGTTGAGGTTCGGCGGCAGCTGGAAATTGATGTTCAGCGTGAAAATGTCCGATGCCGCATTGTTGCCGGTGAAGGCCCAGCGGAACACGCCGGGCGCCGGGCTGCCGCTGTTGATGTTGAGGATCGGCGGCGTCTGGTTGGTCCCGAAGAAGATGTTGCTGCCGGTCGGGCCGCCCGAGCCCGAGCCCACCGCGCTGGTCGGGATCAGGATCGTGCCGTTCTGCGCCGCGCTGTTGCCCTTGACGTAGAATTCGATGTTCGCGGTCTTCTGACCGCCCCCGCCGTTGACGCGCGACAATTGCAACCCGGTGATGGTCAGGTTGGTCGTCGTGCCGCTGAACGGATCGTAGGTGAGGTTCGCGGTACCCCCGCTGACGGTGGTGAGGCCGCACTGCCCGGCCGCCATGGCGGTGCTGGGGAGTGCAATGCCGGCGCAGGCCAGCGCGAGCAGCATCTTACGGAACGGAGACCAGGCCATAACTATTGCCCTTTGATCGATTTGAGGTCGTCGACGCGGAGGATTCCGTCAGCATCGGCGGGAACGGTGAGCACGAAGCTCGATTTCTTGTCGTCGAGCATCTCGATCCGCCATTTGCCCGGCGCCAGCCCGCCAATGCCGAACCGGCCTTCGCGGTTGGTGAAGACGGTGATCGGCGGCCGTTCGGGATGCGCCAGCTCGGTCGCGGTGCCGCTGACCAGCGAGACGGCCTCGCCATCGACATCGAACAAACGTCCGATCGCGGTAACCGAATAGGCCGAACCTACAACCAGTTTGTAACCACTGCGGTACGGTGGCAACAGGCGGAACGAGCCCTGGCCGATGTCGATGCCGGGCTTGGTGCCCAGCACGTTCACCGGCACGGTGCGCTCCGCATAGGAGCTCAGGCTCGGCAAGGTACCGGCGCGCAATGCCCCGGTATTGGCGGTGAAGCCGAACGGCGACGGTTCGACCACGACATTGGCGCCGTCGAGCTTCTTGTACGGCGTGACGATCGCGAAGCTGTCGTAGATCGGCCGGCCGATCGACAAAGTGCCATCGGCGATCGCGATCGAGGTGCCGAAGCGCAGCGAGGTGCGCTCGCTGGTGACGTTGCCGAACGTATTCTCGAACGTGCCGAAATGGGTGATCCCGAGCTCGGCGCGGTTGGTGTAGTAATTGCCGGTGAAATTGACCGCCGAGCCGCTGTCGCTGCGCTCGACGTCGGCGGTGACGTTGTACGACCCGACGCCCTGGCCATAGAGCGTCTGGAACGACGTCCGCACCCGGTTGCCGCGCGAATCGTAATCGGCGCGCGCGGTCGAGTAGCGGCCGAGCCGCACCACGAGCGAGACCAGGCCGGCGATACGGCTGCCGAAATTGTCCTTTTCCCAGCGGACGTCGCCGGTCAGCGAGGCGGTCGCCGAGATGCGATAGCCCGCGGTGATGCGATAGCTCTGCAGATCGGGCTGCGCGCCGCGCCCCTTGGAGAAACGCGCGTCAACCCCGGCATAGATCCGCTCGTTGAAGGTATGCGAATAGCCGCCGCCGATTTCGTAGGTGAAGGCATTGCTCGGGACGATCACGCCGACCGGCGAGAACAGCCGGCTGCGCGTTTCGACGAACAGGTTGAGCGAATCGGCCTGGCCGCTGGAGCGCTGGATCAGGCGCTGGAAGGTGACCGAAATCGCGTGGCCGGTACCGATCCCCTCGACCCGCGACAACGAGAAATTGCCGGCAAAGGTGCCGAACGGCGAGGCAACCACCGCTTCGACCCCACCCATCTGGGTCTTGTTGTCGGCCTGGGCATTGACGCCCAGCGTCACAAAATCGCTGAGGCCGCGGCGGTAGAAACCGCTGAACGCCCATTTGTCGGTATAATGCGGCCCGCGCACGCCCAGCGGATTCTCGACACCGGCATAGAGGCCGAATTCGCTCAATCCCTTGGCGAGCTGCGACTGGTCAAGGAACAGGTTGAAGCGCAGCAAATCGGTGCGCCCGGTATCGTCGATCACCGACAGCTTGATGTCGTTCCCGCCCTGGGTGAACGGGAAGTCGCGCAGATTGTAGGTGCCGGGCGCGAGCTGGAGCCGGCGCACGATCTGGCCGTTGACCTGGACCTCGACGGTCGAGGGACGCGTCAGCTGGAAGCTGCGGTCGCCGCGCGGACGGACCAGCTGCTGCGGCTGCAGCACGCTGTACGACCGGAAGATCGAGAGACCGGCAATGTCGGGCGCCGACTGGAAACCGCGCGACACCGTCTGGAGGTCGCCCGCGGTCCAGCGGACCAGGTTCTTCTCGTCGTCGAATACCAGCCGCGAGCCGAGCCGCTGGAGGTCGACACCATTGGCGCCGGGTTGCCAGATCGCTTCGCCCTCGGCGACCACGCCGCCCAGCCGGACGGCGCCGTCGAGCGAGAAGATCGGCGGGGCGAAGCCCTTGTCGCCGCCGGCATGGATATAGTCCTCCGACCCGCGGATGTTGATGTACGCGCTGTACATCGACGGCTGGACGAAGCTGCCGACCCTGTTGCGGTCGAGCGGGCTGACGCCGATCGAGCGCGATGCGCGCCGTTCGGCGGCGATCGTCAGGTTGAGTTCGAGCGTCTGCGGATTGTAGCGGATGTCGACGCCGATCGCGGTGAAGTCCGCCGGCGTCAGCGACGCCTTGGTCGAAAAGCTCGCCTGCAGCGCGGTATAGGTCGACGGGTTGAGCACGTTCGACAACAGGTCGACGAGCCGCTGCGCCGGGAATTGCAGCTTGCCATCCGCGGTGATCGTCAGCGGCATGTCGCCCAGATACGTGCCGCCATCCTTGACCGGCACGGTCAGGACGATGTCGCGGCCGGTCGGATTGATGTTGGTCTGCGGCGCATTGCCCGGCGCGATCGGCGCGTCGATCGTGACGCGGCGTTCCTGCGATTGCGGAACGGTCCCCTGCTGGTCCGAGGCATAGGCCGGCGTGCACAGCACGCTCAGGCTCACGCCGCTGAGGATCAGCGCCAGGGTGCGGCGGCGCGAGCGCTCAGCCGTCGGGAGTGAAGCTGACATCGACGCTGCCCCCCTCCACCGGCAATTCGATCGGCAGCGACATGCGGCGCGTCTGGTTGGCGCCGACCAGGCCGAACCCGATCGTCTGCTGCGTTTCCGGCCCCGACAAGGTACGCCGGAAGACTTCCTTGCCGCTCGCATCCTTCTCAACGATGCGCAGCCGCCCTTCGGACAGATAGCCATAGGCCGCCGAGGCGTTGCTCAAGGTCACCACCGGGATCGGCTTGCCGGCTTCGTTATGCCCGATCTCGGCGCTGTCGACCTTGATCGCCGGCTTGGCGCCATTGGGCGCGATGCTGACCAGCACCTGGAAATTGTACAGGATCTGGATCGCCGACTGGCCGGCCGGCAATTTGACCGGCAGCTGCGCGACGGTGACGTAATAATGCTTGCTGGTCTTGAGGTCGGGGTCGCCGACATATTGGACGCGGAACGACTGCGTCTGCCCGGGCTGGATCAGCGCCTGGGGCGGAAAGATCAGCAGGTCGCCCGGATCCTTGCCGGTTTCCTTGACTCCGTTGGCGTCGAAATCGAGCGCCTGGACGCGCAGTTCGACCGGCAGCGGCGTCGCGAACGTATTCTCGACGGTGATGATCTGCGTCATCCCGTTGCCGGACTGTTTCAGGTTGATGATGACCGGCTGTACGGTCATCGCCACAGCCAATTGCTGTGGCACGACGATTGCGGCCATCAAGGCCGCACTCGCCAGCATTGTCCTTAGATGCTTCATTTCCCCCCTCCCGCAAGGTGGTTTTTAAAAAGCTGCCTGGAACTGCACCGTCACCGTGTCGCTGTAGCGGCCCGCGACCAGCGGACCGCCCCCCGGCGGCACCGCAAAGGTCAGTCCCATGTCTCCTGCCCCTCCCTGCGCCGCGGCGATCAGGAGAGTGTTGTTCTGATTGGTCAGCACCGAGGCGTTCTGCCCGGCCCAGCTGGCGTCGATCCGGTAGCCGACGAACTCGCCGAAGCCGTTGGCCGGCCGGTTGCGTGAATTGCCGCCGTCGCGCAGCATGCCGCCATTGGCGCTGGTGACGGTCAGCCGGTGCGGCGCGTTGCAGATCACCGGCAGCGACAGGTTGATCGTCGCCGCGCGCGGCTGCGCGGTCACCGGATCGCCGAATTCGACGATGCGGATCTCACCGCTATTGGCGCCGGTCGAGGCGAAGGTCGCGTTCTGCCCGCCGCTCGCGGTTGGTGCGTTGAGCACGCAGGCAGGCGGCGCCTGGCCGGCGATCTCGAGCCGGCCCTGGCCGGTATCGATATTCTGCGCGTGCGCGGCCACCGTGGTGCCGAGCAGTGCAACGACGAAAAAGGCGGCGCGGGTCATCAGCGCGGCTCCACGAAAATCCGCATCGTGTCGGCGTAGTCGCCGGCCTGAAGCGGAGCGTTGTCGCGGGCGTTCGAGGCGCCCGGCGCGATAGCGAGCCTGAGGTCGATCTGGCCCGCGGTGGGCGCGTCGACATTGAAGAACTGGTCGGCAACGCGGCGCGACTGGGCATCGGCGTTAAGCACGCCGTTGACCGTCCCCCAGGTCACGGTGGCGCGGTACGGCACTGCCGAAGCAAAGCCCGGCGCCGGCGGCGCCGCGCGCTGCACGGTCGGCCACAGGCCATTGTTCTGGGTCTCGAGCCGCAGGCGGTGCGGGTAATTGCACACCGCGTCGAACTTGACGTCGACCGACGCCGCGGCGACCGCCAGCGTGGCGGGATCGACCATGCGATCGATCTGCAGCGTATTGCCGCTCAGGCCCCGGAAATTGATCTGGTTGCCGCCTTCGACGCGCGGCGCACCCACCGCGCAGACCGGCGGCGTGTTGCCCGTGACCGGAAGGGTCTTGGTCGCCGAGGTCGTCTGGGCCTGTGCGGGGGAAGCCCAGGCGATTAGCCCACCGACGACCAAGACCGTTTCAAGGCGCAGAGCGCGTGGCATCTCAGGAGGCCACGGCCAACGTCACGGTGACGTTGCCCTGATAGTTCGTGTCGGCGACGAGCCGCTGGGTTGCCCCGCCGCCGGTCGAGAAGCTGCCGATCGAGACGGTGATGTCCCCCGAAAAGGCGGTCGCGCGGGTCTGCACCGCCGCCGGATTGCTCGCGGCACCGGTGACGAAGCTCGCCGGCGTGGTGGTCCAGCCCGAGGCGGTCGCGGTGTAATTGACGGTCCGCGAGAAGCCGGTTGGCGGCGTCGCGGTGAAGGTCTGCGCGGCGACCGGGGTCGCATTGACCGTGATCGTGCTGCGCGCGCTGCAGAACGAGCCCGCGAGCACCTTGGGGGGTGCCGCCAGGTCGGTGCGCAGCAGCCCGGTATTGACGTCGATCAGCACGCCGAGATCGAAGGTCGCACCGGTCCCGGTCAGGGTCCCGCCCGCGCACATCGCCGGCACGTTGCCGATCACCGAGAAGCTCTTGGTGTCGCTTTGGCTCTGCGCGGCGGCAGCACCGCTCCACAGCAGGGCGGTGGCCGCGACGGCCAGGCCTGCGAGGTTACGCTTCATGATCACTCTCCCCCACCGGCGGCGACGGGACCGAGCGTGATCACGACGAGGCCGCTATAATTGCCCGCGTTCAGCAACAGGTCCGAAGGCGCGGTGAAATTGGACAGGTCGACCGACAGGTCGGCGACCTTGGGTGCTCCCTGGGTCGGTCCGGTCGACGAGCTGGTCGGCGATCCGCCTGCGGCATTGGCCGCGGTGGTCACCGTCGCCGGTCCCGGCGCCCAGTTGGTCACCGACGCGGTGTAATTGACCGCGCGGGCAAAGCCGGGCTGGACCGGCGCAGGGTCGGTCGCGACCAGCGCCGTGGCGGTCACGGTGACCGCCGATCCGGCGAAGTTGCAGAACGAACCCGGCAGGGTGACGGTGCGCGTCGCGATGGTCGCGATCCGCCCGACCCTGGTCCCCGACGTATTGGCCATCTGGCCAAGGTCGACGGGGGCCGGGGTCGGCGTGCCCAGCATGCAGAGCTTGGCAACCGTTCCCGAGACCGCCACGTCGGCGGTATCGGTATCGGACTGGGCGTGCGCGATCCCCGGCACGGCGGCCGCTGCGAGCAGGATCAGAGCAAGGCGCTTCATCGCGAAATCTCCGTCGATCGCCGTTACGGCAGGCTGATGGTCGGGGTCAGCGTCACCAGGACCTGGCCCGAATAATTGCCGGCGACGAGACGCCCGCTGGTCGGGCTCGACGAGCTCGACAGCGTGACGACGACGTCACCCGAGAAGATGCCCACCGGGACGCCGGTCCCGGCGCCGTCGGTGACCGAGGTGTCGTTGGCGGTGGCGCTGTTGGCCAGCGCCGATGCCGAATAATTGACGACGCGGTCGAAGCCGGCCGGTGGCGTGGTCAGGAAGCTGGTGTTGACCAGCCGCTGCGCCTCCACCGCCATCGTCGCGGCGGTGCCGTTGCACCACCCGACGAGGGTCCGGCTCTGACCGTCGAGCTTGCTGGTATCCAGCTTGCCCGAATTGGCCCCTGCTCCCTGCAGCGCCAGCTCGCCGGCGTTGATCACGGCGGAAGGCGTGGTGAACTGGCAGCGGTCCGCGACCGAGCCGTTGACCGTTACGGTACCCGTGGCCGTCTGAGCGGCGGCCGGCAGGGCAGCAGCAGCGGCGATCACCGCGGCGACTGCAAGGAGAGAGGTCTTCATCGTCATTTCCCCGCTTGGTTGAGCTTACGCGCCAGGCTTGATCACGACGGTGATCTTGCCGGTGTAGGTCGGATCCGCGGCCAACAGGTCGTTGACGGTGTTGGTGCGGAAGTTCGAACCGCTGATCGCGATATTGTCCGAGCCGTTATTGGCCAGGCGCCCGCCGATCGCGGTGTCGGTGCCGGCAGCATTGGCGCTGTCGTTGGTGAACGGTCCGGCCGGACCAGCGGTCGTCGTCACCGCGACGCTCGCGGTGAAGTCGATGCTGTTGTCATAGCCGCCGCCACCGGTGGCGGTCGCCGCGGTGATCGGATCGGCATCGACGCTGATCGTCGGCGCGGCGGTGGTGCAGACCACACGGGCGGTAAGCCCGGCGGCGGCATTGAAGTCCGTCGCGATATTCGGACGGAGCTTCCCGTCGGCGCCTGCCAGTTCGCCGAGCGCTACGGTCGTACCGAAGGTCGAGCCGTTGCCGGGCACGACCAGGCACTTGCCCGCGACCGACCCGGTGATGTTCACCGTGCCCGTCACCGTTTGCGCGGCGGCCGGCGCTGCCATCGCGATCATCGAAGTGGCGCCGAGCGCCATAAGCATATACTTTTTCACGTCTTTATTCCCTTCCCCACAAATGTTTACCCGTTGGCGCGCACGGCCCCCCGCGGCATCGCCGCCCCCGGTTGAAGATCGGACCGCTTCCCCGAGGGCGAGAAAGCCGTTCGCCGCGCGATCGTCATGACGCCGCGCTCACCGTCACCACGAGGGTGTCGGAATAGCTGCCCGAGACCAGCGCATTGGACCCGGCATAGGCAGGCGCGCTGACACGGAGATACGAGCCGGACTGGCCGACCGATGTCGAATTGAGCAGGAGCCCCTGCGACGGCGTGACCGGACCGCGGAACGAGCACGGCGTGCCGCTCGACGAGGTCAGGTTCGCGACAGGGCAGCTCTGGTTGGCGGTAGCAGTCGAGCCAACCAGATTGAGCGTCACCGAATAGGGGGCGAGCGTCGTATAGCCCGCCGGCACCGAGCCGCCGGTCAGCAGCCCGCCATTGGTCGACACCACCGCGACGCGCGACGGCCCGGTGCAGTCGAGCTGGAATGTGAAATCGTGGTTGAGCCCCGCCGTATCGAAATCGGGCTGGTTATAGGTACCCGCGGGCGCCGTGCCGGTGGCGAAGCCGCAATGCCCGCCGATCGACGCGGTGACCTGGACTTGGAGCGTGCGGAATCCGCCGGTGACGCCGGGCTGCCCCGCCGCATAGACCGTCTGCGCAGCGGCGGCATGCGGCAGCATCGCAGCGCCGATCGCCAGCCCGATCGCAGTAAATGTTCCCCGCCCAACCACTGTTCGTTGCCCCTCCCGGACACATGAACGATGGGGTAATGATCAAAATGGTGGGAACAAAAGGCAAGAAAAATATTTTACTCTTGATTAACCGGTTTTCCGATTCACGAGTATTACTGATATATATACTGCTATACATCCTATATCTTCGGTTATATATTCAACAACACACCTCAATCTTTTCTGTTTAATGTTGGGACATTATTTTCTTATTAGAGTGTGTATCGCGTAATATTGATGTACATCATCAAGATGACTACTAAAGTAGTGGATTGGTATTCGATTTTATTCGACTCCTATTGATCCGCTTGAATGGCGATTCCCGACTCTCTCCTAGAAAATCAGGGTTAAAGCGCGAGGTTGAAAATTACATCTGCCTGTAATTTAATTACAGGATCGGGCCCGGTCGTTAACCTTTTGGCGGCTTCGGAATGACTCTTCCGTCGCGACTCGGGAATCACGGCAGCGAATCGGTCGGCCCAGCCACCTCTGCTAACTGATTGAAATCACAGCAGGTGTCGATTCCATCCAATTCCTGGACACCATATCGAGTCGCGCGCGGGCGGTTTCGCTGGCAAAGGGTCGTTGCGGAACTTTACCGGTCATCAATGCTTCTCGTTGATACTTTAGCGACCATCAGACCGGGGGGCCGATGCCGCGCCTGACCAAAGATACTGCCGACCGTTTCCTGTCCGCGCGCAGCCTTGCCCTGGTGTGCAAGCTCGAGGTCGGGCTGCCGCGGCTGATGCTGTTCTGGGTCGCGTTCGCCGGTTTCGCCTGCGGGTTGCGGCTCGCCTTCGCCGCAACGCCGATGGCGACCACCGGCCAGGCCCTGGCCAATGCGTTGCCCTATCTGCTGCTGGTCGGCGCGCCGATCGTCACCATCCTGCTCGGCCTGTCGCTGTTCCCGGCCGACGCGCTGCATGCCCAGCCCGAGACGCGGCTGGCGCGGATCGGGCGCTGGCGCCGGGTCGACCCGGTCGCCGCGCGGTCGATGCCGCTCTACGGCGTCAGCGGATTCATGGCCTCGCTGCTGGTCGGCATCCTGATCAACGTGCCGGTGCGCACCGTCGAGTTCCTGACCGGCATCCCCGCGCTCGGCGGCATGGCGCCCGACTGGTTCCGCACGCTCTACACGATGATGTTCGCCGACCTCGTGCTGCTGTCGTGCCTCTACGCCTTCGCGTTCGTGCTGGCGTTGCGCCACGTGCCGATGTTCCCGCGCTTCCTGGCCGCGGCCTGGGGGATCGATATCCTGATGCAGATCTGCATCGCGCGCGTGATGGGCCATGTCGCGCAGCTGCCCGGCGATGTCGGCACTTCGCTCGCCGCGATGCTCGAGGGCAATTTGCAGAAAGTGCTGATCAGCGTCGCGCTGTGGCTGCCCTATCTGCTGCTGTCGCGGCGCGTGAACCTGACCTATCGCTGGCGCGTGCCGGCTTGACCCGCAGCGGGAAGGGATAGCCCTGCCCGTTCGGAGACGTGGATGACCGCCCATTTGTCGGCATAGAGGCGCCGCCAGCCCGGCTCGCGGTCGAGCAAGGCGACCAGTCCGGCATCGGGCGGCAGGATCGTCCAGCCGAACTTCCATTTCGCCTCGGCCGCGCGCCAGCGCGCGATGTCGCCATTGGCGATCCTGACATAGTCGCTGGTGAAGGCATCGCCATACATGTCCGAGCGGCCGTCGATAAAGGGCGCGATCCCGTTGAACACGAGCAGGCCGCCAAAGCTGTATTCGTTGAACACCGGCTGGCCCCGCAGCGCCGGCGGCAGCTTGGCGAGTGCGGTCATCGGCACCCCGGCGCTGTCGGGCCGGTGGAACGGCGTGGCGAGCCGGTAGGTCGCGGTCCCCAGGAACAGCAACAGCCCGACCCCGAGCAACGGCGCGAGCTCGCGCCACCGCGCGCGCCATTGCGGCAGCACGGCTGGCCGCGGCCGCTCGCCCCCGTCCGCCCAGGCGCGACCGATCGGTTCGGCGAGCAGGATCGTCGCCAGCACGACGAGCACGGTCTGGTTGCGGATGTGCTCGAGCGCGAGGTGGAGCGCGCCGAGCAGGACGAGCAGGCGGACCACGGGAATCCGCACCGGCCGCAGGAACAGGAAGAACAACCCACTGAGCAGCAGCACTTCAAGGACGGTGATGCGGCCGAACTTCGCGGGCTGCCATTCGGCGATCAGCGACAGGAGCGAGAGGCTGTTGACGTAGAAGGGATAGAGCAGACCCTCGATCCCCGCGGGCGTCGCCAGCGCAGCGAGCAGCAGCGCCAGCCCGAACAGCCCCCATCCGCGGATCGCCGCTAACCGCTCCCCGCGCCCCGACATGACCTGTGCCTCGAGCCCCATCGCCGCGGCCAGCGCGAGCCCGAACACGAAGCTGCCATGCAGATTGGCCCAGAAGAGCATTAGTACCGCGAGCGCGAGCGGAGGCGCGCGCCCGCGCTCACGCGCGCGAAGGAGCGCGACCAGCCAGAGCGCGAGGACCGGCAGCGCGAGCAGGTGCGGCCGCGCGAGCAGCCAGGGGCCCAATCCGATCGACAGATAGACCAGCATCAGCGCCGCTGCGCCCGGCCGCTGCCAGCGCAGCAGGTGCAAGGTGACGATCGCGTAGAGCGCCGCCGCCGCCAATCCGAACAGCACGATCAGCCCGCCCCAGCCACCGGCCGACCAGGCCGCGTACATCAGGATGTCGGACAGCCATTCGTGCGCGACCCAGGGATGACCGCGCGCGCTGAACGAGAAGGGATCGGTGCGCGGCACGCTGCCATGCGCGACGATCCAGCGGCCGGTCGCGAGATGCCAGCCGGTGTCGCCATCGGCCAAAGCCGAAGTCAGCACCGTGACGAAGGCAAATGCCGCAAAGCTCACCAGGACGACCAGCAGCGTCCCGGCAAGATCAGCCCCTGCCTCTTCGTCCCTACTCATTCCGGTTAGTCAAATTGTCGCATTGTGGCGACGCCCCTTCCCGCGAATCAGTCTAGTCGCGACGGCCTGTCGGCAAAAGGTGATTCGCGGACGTTTGTAGAAAACGGACAGTCTTTTCTGGGCGTTGTATAAAAACGACAAATAGGAGAGCTTGGCACACCCGAAATGGGTATATCCAAAGCTATAATGGGTATGTCCCTTGTCTCGATTGGCACAATTTTTCTGCGATTCTGGATAGTTAACCGGCAGCAGTCCTGACCGTTTTGAACCTATCTAAGTTGTTGATCTCCAAGGTTTTTGCCGGAAATGGTTAACAAAAAGTTGCAATAACCTTTTGTAAATCAATCCTTTTATTCGCTTGTTGACACGTCCTTCAGTTGCGCGCCCACTGATCGTGCATCCCGGATTGATCGGCATTGTCCGATCGCCAGCCGGCCCAAGCGGGGCTCGCCGGGCGAAACAACATTTCGGGATAGACAAGGGGCCGGGCTGTCCGGCCGGGAGTGGGGAAGTGTTATGACGATGATCAAGCGACTTCTGGTCGATGAAAGCGGCGCTTCCGCCGCCGAATATGCGCTGATCCTGGCGATTGTCGGGACCGGTATCGCGGTGGCGGCGTACACGCTCGGCACCTCGATCAGCAATGCCATGAACAAGGCATCGAACTGCATCAACCGTACGCCGTCCAGCGCGGCCTGCTGATCGCCGCGAGGCGCTTCTGCGGGGGGGCGTCTCGCGGTCTCTGAACGGAGACTTGTGATGACTTTGATCAAGAATCTGCTGAACGACACCAGCGGTGCCTCGGCGGCCGAATATGCGCTGATCCTGGCGATCGTCGGGACCGGCATTGCCGTCGCCGCCTATACGCTGGGCACGTCGATCAGCAACGCCATGAACAAGGCGTCGAACTGCATCGCCAACAGCGCGGCAGGCGTCTGCTGATGATCCGGGCAGGGTTGCGGAGCGTCCGCAATCCTGACCCGGGTAGCTGTTGCGGTTGACCGGCGGGGGGTCGGTATCATGCGTGGACAAGGGCTTATCATTCTGGGCGTCGCGATCCTGATCGGGCTCGCGGCCGTTTTCCTTGCCAATTCCTATCTGGGCCGCGTCGAGCAGCAGCAGGCGACGACCCCGCTAGGGATGATCAAGGTCGCCGTCGCGCGCGTGCCGCTCGATTTCGGCACGGTGATCACGCCCGACAAGGTCCGCCTGGTCGACTGGCCGACCGACTCGCTGCCCCAGGGCACATTCGGCTCGATCCCCGAATTGCTGCCGATGAACCGCACCCGCGTCGCCTTGCGCCCGATGGCGGTCAACGAACCGATCCTGCGCTCCAAGATCTCCGGTGAAGGCGGCCGCGCCGCGATCTCCGCCGTACTCAAGCCCGACATGCGCGCCGTCGCGGTGCGGGTCAGCGACACCGCCAGCGTCGGCGGCTTCGTCCTGCCCGGCGACGTGGTCGACGTGCTCGTCACCCGCACGCCGATGAACACCAATGGCAGCGGCCAGCAGATCACCGACGTGCTGCTGCAAAAGGTCCGCGTGATCGCGATCGACCAGGATGCCAGCGACGCTTCGGACAAGCCGACGATCGGCAAGACCGCGACGCTCGAAGTATCGCAGGTCGACGCACAGAAGCTCGCGCTCGCGCAGCAGGTTGGCCAGCTCAGCCTTGCCTTGGTCAATCCGACCGGCCAGACCAGCCCCACGGTCGAGACGGTCAGCACCGACGATCTGCGCGACGGCGCCTATGTCGGCGGCTATTCGGACGGCGCCCCGCGCTATCAGCCGCCACCCCTCGTCGCCGCGCCGCCTCCCCGCGCGCCCGCCGCGCCAAGCAAGCCGAAACCGACCGGCGACACCGTGACGGTGTTCCGCGGGACCAAGGACTCCAGCTATGAGGTGGGCCGTTATGCCGGGCGTTGAGAAGCGGACGATGGTCCGTGCAGCCGCGCTCGCCTTGAGCGCATCCGTGTTGCTGATCCCGATGGCGACCCAGGCGCAGGAAGCCTGGGCGTCGAGCGCCGCGTTGCGCGCCGGCCAGCTCGACGTGCCGGTCAACAAGAGCCAGGTGGTGACCTCCGACCGGCCGTTCGCCAAGGCGCTGATCGGCAATGCCGAGATCGCCGATGTGCTGCCGCTGACCAACCGGTCGCTCTATGTGCTCGGCAAGAAGATCGGCACGACCAGCCTGACGCTGTACGACGCCAAGAACAACCTGATCTCGGTGATCGACGTCGCGGTCGGGCCCGACGTGATCTCGCTGCGCCGCCAGCTCAGCGAGCTGATGCCGAGCGAGAAGATCGGGGTGCAGGTGTCGGGCGATTCGATCGTGCTGACCGGCACCGTGTCGAGCGGCCCCGCCGCCGACCGCGCCAAGCTGATCGCCGCGACCTATGCCGGCGACAAGGTGGTCAATCTGCTGTCGGTCGGTGCCGCGCAGCAAGTGATGCTCGAGGTCCGCTTCTCGGAAATGAACCGCCAGGTCGCCAAGAGCCTGGGCCTCAACACCTCGTTCACCAACGGCAATGGCCTGCAGACCTTCCAGGGCGGGATCGGCAATACCGCGACCGGTACGGCGCTGCTGACCAACCAGAACGGGACGCCGACGGTCAACCTGGCCGGCATCCTCGACACGTTCGGGATCGTCTCCAAGGGCATCACGCTCGGCAATCTCAATATCTTCACCGCGCTCGACGCCCTGGAGCGCAAGGGGCTGGTGACGACCCTGGCCGAACCGACGCTGGTCGCCTTGTCGGGCGAGCCGGCCTCGTTCCTGGCCGGTGGCGAGTTCCCGGTGCCGGTGGCGCAGGGCAATGGCGCCGGCACGGGCAACAGCAGCACCGCGATCACCGTCGAATACAAGCCGTTCGGGGTCAGCCTTGCCTTCACTCCGACCGTGCTCGACGACGGAGTCATCAACCTGGTAGTCGCGCCCGAAGTGAGCTCGATCGACCCGTCGGCATCGATCAACATCAACGGGCTGACCATTCCCGGACTGCAGACCCGCCGCGCCAAGACCACGCTCGAATTGCGCGACGGCCAGTCGTTCGCGATCGCCGGGCTGCTGCGCAAGGACTTCCAGAGTACCGTGCGGCAATTCCCGTTCCTCGGCTCGATCCCGATCATCGGCGCCCTGTTCCGCTCGACCGGGTTCCAGCGGCAGGAGACCGAATTGGTCATCATCGTCACCCCGCGCCTGGTGCGCCCGGTGCCGGCCGACCAGATGCGGCTGCCGAGCGATCGCGTCCAGCCGCCCAGCGAGTCCGACCTGTTCCTGATGGGCCGCACCGACAAGGCGGTCGGGTCCAATCCGTTCGATCCCAAGGATGGCCCGAGGAATACCGTCACACCGCCGGCCGGCGGCTTTTCCGGTCCCAACGGCACGCAGAAGCAGAGGTGACGCCCATGACCCACATCCGCATCGCGCTCGCCGTCCTGCCGCTCCTCGCCGTCACCGCGTGCACGCCGATGGACATGAGTTTCGGCGATGCGGTGAAGACCGATTATTCGCTGCAGGTCGCCAATCCCGACGCCAGGCCGACCCGGCCCGACATCAAGGAAGGCGGATCGGGCGAGCAGGCGGCGGCCGCCGCCGAGCGTTATCGCAAGGGGACGGTCAAGCAGCCGCAAAGCATCCAGACCACCAGCGGCAGCAGCAGCGCCGGGGGTGGCGGCGCGGCGTCGAGTTCCTCCGGGACCAAATGACATGAAACGCGCGGTTCTTCAGCTCTGGAGGTCCGACGCGGGGGCAGTCGCGCCGATCGTCGCGGTTTCATTGTTCGGGATCATCGCCGCGGCCGGGATCGGTTTCGACTATGCCCGGCTCGCGGCGCTCGACACCGAGTTGCAGGACGCCGCCGACCATGCCGCGCTCGCCGCCGCCGCGCAGCTCGATGGCAAGAGCGGGGCGCGGACGCGCGCGACATCGTCGGCGCAGAATCTGCTCAGCAACCTTGCTTTGTTCGCCAATGACGGCAACAGCCGCGCGGTCGGCGTCGCGGCATCGGGCGTGGTCTTCTATTCGGACAAGGCCAAGACGACGGTGGCGACCGGCGACAGCGACGCCAAATTCGTGCTGGTCACGGTCAACAGCAAGCAGGCCTTTTACGCGCTGACCCCGGTGGTTGCGGCGTTCAACTCGGCGGCGATCGACGCCAAGGCCTTCGCCGGCATGGGATCGGCGATCTGCAAGGTGCCGCCGGTGCTGATCTGCAACCCGCAGGAAACGTCGACCAACAAGGATTTCGACGCCGCCTCGCTGGCCGGCGACGGGCTCAACCTGGTGTCGGTGGGCAATGGCAGCGGCGGCTGGTCGCCAGGCAATTTCGGCTACATCAACACCCATGTGGGCAGCAACGGCGCCCCGGGGATACGCGAGGGACTGGGCTGGCTGACCCCGGCGGGCGATTGCCTGCCGCAATCGGGGATCGACACCAAGCCGGGTGCCAGCGTGTCGGTGACCGACGCGCTCAACACCCGGTTCGATATTTACGATTCGGGACAGAGCTGTCCGTCTGGCGGCACCTGTCCGCCCTCGGCAAATACCGTCAAGGACCTCGTCTGGACATCGAGCAACGGCAACGGCAACGGGAACGGCAACGGCAACGGCAACGGGAATGGCAACACCCCGACCAATGCTTGCACCCTGGGCAATAACGGCTGGCATGAATCGGCCAGACCCTATCTGCCAACCAGTGCGACAACGCCATTGACCAACGGCCTGATGCCCGACGCGATGGGCTATCCGCGCGACATGTGTCACGCGATCAGCGCCAACGGGTCGTGCACCAACGGCCGGATCGGCGACGGGCTGTGGGACCGCAACGCCTATTTCTACGTCAATTACGGGTCGAGCTTCGACTGGCAGTCGGCAATGACCGCCGCCGGCTACACGCCCTCCACCGTCACCCGCTACCAGGTCTATAAATGGGAACTGACAAGTACCTCGTCGCGGATCAACACCCCGCGCTCGGTGACCGGCGGCTTCACCGCGACCAATGCCCCGATGTGCTGGGCGGGCACCCCGACCGGCGGCATCGTGCCAGGCGGCAATAATGTCGACCGGCGGCGCATTTCCGCCGCGGTGGTCAATTGCCAGCAGAACAGCGTCAATGGCGCGTCGACCAACGTGCCGGTGGTACGCTGGGTCGAGCTCTTCCTGGTCGAGCCGTCGGTCAACCGCACGCGGACCAGCGCCGGCGACATTTATGCCGAGATCATCGGCGAGACCAGCACCAACGGCGCGGGCGGCACCGCGGGACAGGTCGTCCGCAAGGACGTTCCGTATTTGATCGAATGAGCCGCGGGATCGCCTCGATCGCGCGGCGCGCGTTGGCCAGTCGTGATGGCGCGGCGGCGATGGAAATGGCGCTCGTCGCGCCGATTTTCCTGGTCATCCTGTGCGGCGCGGTCGACCTCGGTAATTACTTCATGTCCGAACATGTCGTGGTGAAGGCCGTGCGCGACGGCGCACGCTACGCCTCGCGGCGCTATCCGCTCGCCTGCACCGCGACCTCCAACGACACGTCGACGATCGCCGACGAAGTCCGCAACCTGGTGCGGACCAACACGATCGCGAGCGGCGGGCAGATGCGGCTCAACAATTGGGGCAATGCGAGCACGATCACCGTCGCGATCTCGTGCAATACCAGCACCAGCTATCGCGGTGGGGTCTATCGCAACACGACCGCGGTGCCGATCGTGCGGGTGACCGCGGCGGTGCCCTATAGTTCGCTGTTCAAGGCATTCGGCATCACCAACACCACGCTGACGCTCAATGCCTGGTCCGAAGCCGTGGTGATCGGGGCATGAGCACCATCCGCGCCTTGCTCCGCTCGACCCATGCCTCGACCGCGGCTGAGTTCGGGCTGCTGACGCCGTTGCTGCTGTCGTTCATGATCGGGACGATCGATTTCTGCCGCTATCTGTGGGTCTGCAACCGCGCCGAGAAGGCGACGCAGATGGGCGTGCGCTACGCGGTGGTGACCGATGTGATACCGAGCGGCCTCGCAACCTATGATTTCGCGACGACCGGCGGCATCCCGCAAGGTGACGCGATCCCGTCGAGCGCCTTCACCAGCGCCGAATGCGTCGAAAGCACCGCCGGCACGGTGACCTGCACCTGCGTCCCCGCCACTTGTCCGGGCGGCAACACGTTCAACAAGACCGCGTTCGACAACATCGTCGCGCGGATGCAGATCTTCTACCCGGGGCTCACCGCCGACAAGGTAAAGATCAACTACAATTATTCGGGGCTCGGCTATGCCGGCGACCCCAACGGCATCCAGATCGCGCCGCTCGTCACCGTCAAGCTCGACGGGGTGACGTTCACGCCGATGCTGTTCCGCTTCTTTGGCAGTGCCTCGGTCACCCTGCCCAGCTTCACGGCGTCGCTGACGCTGGAAGACGGCAGCGGCAGTTACGCGAACTAGGAGTATAGAGTGTGGGAGCGGTAGAGTTGCCCGAGTTCGAACCGAACAGCTGGACGATCAGGCGATCCGGGGCGGCCGTCGAGCTGATCCTGTCGCACGAGGAGATCCTGGCCGCCGAATTCGGTCCCAGCGTGATCGCGGGCATGTCGCTCGACACCAGCGAGCTCGGCCCCGACACCGAGATTCCCGACGAGATAGTCAAACGCGCGCGCGTCCTGGTGGTCGAGGTCCGGCCCGAGCGCACCGCATCGCTGCGCCGGCTGGTCCGGCTGCACGAGGCGAACAAGTCGCTGGCGATCGTCGCGGCGGTGCGCGACGCCTCGATCGGCACGATGCAGGCACTACTCCGCGCCGGGATCAAGGACGTCGTCGCCCTGCCGCTGGTGCGCAGCGACCTTGACGCAGTGATCGACCAGTTGCGCGACGAGATCGAGCGCGGCACGGTCAGTGACGCACCGACCGGCAAGATCGTGTCGATCATCCAGAGCGTCGGCGGGGTCGGCGCCACCGCCTTGCTGACCCAGGCGGCCGCCTTGTACGCCCGGCGCGAGAGCGATCGCGGCTTTGCCACCTGCGTGTTCGACCTCGACCTCCAGGGTGGTAATGTCGCCACGCATCTCGGCATGCGGCCCGAACTCACCGTCAGCGACCTGCTCGACGCGGGCAAGCGGCTCGACAAGGCGGTGTTGCTGTCGGTCGCCACCGAGCATGGATCGGGGCTGCGGGTGTTCGCCGCGCCGACCGAATTGATGCCGACCGACACCGTCGGCACCGACCAGATCTGCGAGATCATCCAGCTCGCCGCGGCCGAATATCGAACCGTCTTCCTCGACCTGCCGAGCGACTGGACCAACTGGTCGCTGTCGCTGGTCGCGCAATCCGACCTCGTCTTCCTGGTGGTCGAATTGTCGATCGCCAGCCTGCGTCAGGCGCAGCGCCAGCTCGCCTTGCTGGCCAAGCTCGGCGTGCCGGTCGAGAAGGTCCAGATCGTCGTCAACCGCGTCGACAAGGGCCTGTTCAAGCAGATCAACCTGCGCGACGCCGAGGAAGCGATCGGCCGCTCGATCGCGCTCAGCGTCGCCAGCGACTTCGCGTTGATGAACACCGCGCTCAACCGCGGCACGTTGATCGGCGACATCAAGGGCAAGAGCATGATCGGGCGCGACCTCGCCAAAATGCTCGACGCGGTCGACATGCTGCTCGAGCGGGATTGATGAGCGTGTGGCAGATTCGCCGCGGCAATGATCTCGGGGCGGCGGACCAGTCCGCGGCGCCGGCCGACGCCGAGCGTGACGCAGAGGCGGATCGCCACACCGCGCTCAAGGTCGAATTGCACCAGAGGCTGCTCGACCTGATCAATTTGAGCGCGCTCGAGACGATGACGCGCGACCAGATCCAGGGCGAGGTCGGCGAGATCGTCCACGAACAACTGTCGCTGCAAAAGCACGCGCTCAACCTGGTCGAGCGCAAGCGGCTGGTCAGCGACATCCTTGACGAACTGCTCGGGCTGGGGCCGCTCGAGCCTTTGCTCAAGGACGAAAGCATCACCGACATATTGGTCAACGGCCATGACGCGGTGTTCGTCGAGCGCCACGGCAAGCTCGAACCCTCGTCGGTGCGCTTCAAGGACGAGCGCCATTTGCTGCGCATCATCCAGAAGATCGTCGCCGCGGTCGGTCGCCGGGTCGATGAGAGCTCGCCTTATGTCGATGCGCGGCTGGCCGACGGGTCGCGCGTCAACGCGATCATCCCGCCGCTCGCGGTCGACGGCTCGCTGCTGTCGATCCGCAAGTTCGCGCGCGTGCCGATCGACATGGAGCGGCTGATCGAACTGGGCAGCGTCCCCGCCAATGCCGCCCGGGTGCTCGAGGCGATCGTCGCGGCGCGGCGCAACATCCTGATCTCGGGCGGCACCGGGTCGGGCAAGACGACCATGCTCAACGCGATGTCGGCCTATATCGATGGCGCCGAGCGGATCGTGACGATCGAGGATTCGGCCGAGCTCCAGCTCCAGCAGGCGCATGTCGCGCGGCTCGAGACGCGCCCCGCCAATATCGAGGGCAATGGCGAAGTCACCCAGCGCGAACTGGTCAAGAACGCGCTGCGCATGCGCCCCGACCGCATCATCGTCGGCGAAGTCCGCGCCGGCGAGGCGTTCGACATGCTCCAGGCGATGAATACCGGCCATGACGGGTCGATGACTACGGTCCATGCCAACACGCCGCGCGATGCCTTGTCGCGGATCGAGCAGATGATCGGGATGAGCGGGATCGATATCGCCCCGCGATCCGCGCGCGGCCAGATTGCCTCGGCGATCAACGTCGTGATCCAGGTCGGCCGCCTCGCCGACGGCAAGCGCCGCCTGATGAGCCTGTCCGAGCTGATCGGCATGGAAGGCGAGGTCGTCACCATGCAGGAGATCTTCCGCTTCCGTATGACCGGCCGCGACGAGCATGGCGCCGTGCTCGGCCGGTTCGAGGCGACCGGCATCCGCCCGCATTTCATGCAGGAACTGGAGGATCGCGGCATCCGCCTGCCGGCCGACATCTTCAATCCCAACGCGCCGATCGAATGATGACGGGGAACGCGATCCGCCTTCTCGTCCTTGCCCTGGTGTTCGCCGCCGTCGTGCTCGCCATCGAGGGCGCCACGCGCTGGTACCGCACGCATCGCAGCGGCGCGGGCGCGGTCAATCGCCGGCTGCAGATGATCGCGAGCGGCTATGACCGTCCCGAAGTGCTCGCGCGGCTGCGGCGCGATACCTGGGGCGGCGGCATCCACCTGCCCGGTCCGCTCGCCGCGATCGGGCGCAAGCTCGACAACCTGCTGCGCGGCGCCGCGTTTGGCCTGCCGCCGGGGCGCGCCTTGCTGCTGATGCTGGTGGTGGTCGCCTTGCTGTTCTTCGGCATCCTGGTCGTGGCCGTCGCGGTCGGTTTCCGGGTCGGCCCGGGCACTTTCCTGATGGTCGGCTGCTTCGCCGTCGCCGCCGGCATGGGCCTGCCGCTGCTGATCGCTTCGCAGCGGGCCGAGCGCCGCCGCAAGAAGATGGCCGAGCAATTCCCGGTCGCGCTCGACATCTTCATCCGCGGCTTGCGCGCCGGCCATCCGGTCGCGTCGGCGCTCGACCTGCTCACGCAGGAAATGGCCGATCCGATCGGCAGCGAGTTCGGCATCGTCACCGACGAAGTCGCTTATGGCGCCGACCTGCGCGACGCACTCCACAACATGGCCGATCGCTGCGACCTCGACGATGTCCGCATGTTCGTCGTCTCGCTGTCGGTGCAGAACGAGACCGGCGGCAACCTCGCCGAGATCCTCGAAAACCTGTCCAAGGTGATCCGCGACCGCGCCAGCATGGTGCTGATGGTCCGCGCGCTCAGTTCCGAAGGGCGGATGACCGCGACCATCCTGACCGGCCTGCCGGTGATGGCGTTCGTCGCCTTGTTCCTGCTCAACCCGCCTTTCTACCTGCAGGTCGCCGGCGACCCTGCTTTCTCGATCGGGTTCGGCTGCCTGATCGGGCTGTACCTGGTCGGCTTCTTCATCATCCGCCGCATGGTCGATTTGAAGGTCTGACGCGATGTGGGACGCCATCCTCCAGCAATTCCCGCGCTACGCGATCCTCGCGACCCTGTTCGCGGTGGTCGTGCTGATCGTGCTCGGCGTCTCGACCGTCGTGACCAGCCGCACGGCGATCCGCCGCCGCCTCGCCGAAGCAGCCGTGGCGGGCGAGGGAGGCGTGGCGCCGGGGTCGTTGCGCGAAAATAACCGCGACGGCTGGGCGAGGCTCGTCGACCTGGTCGAGAAGCGCGGCGTCTCGCTGATCGATACCAACAACGCCTCGCTTGCCGCCAGGCTCGCGGCGGCCGGCTACACCTCGACCCACGCACCCCGCATCTTCACCCTGGTCCGCATCGCCACGACGCTCGGCCTGCCGCTGATCCTCGTCGTCGTCACCCTGGTCCAGGGCACGCCGCCCTCGTTGCTCAAACTCTATCTGTTCGGGGCCCTGCTCGCCGTCATCGGCCTCTATCTGCCCAATCTGTGGGTCTCGGCGCGCGCCGGGCGGCGCCACGAGCAACTGGTCAACGGCTTTCCCGACGCGCTCGACCTGATGCTGGTCTGCGTCGAGGCGGGGCTGGGCATGGAAGCCGCGTTCGATCGCGTCGGGCGCGAGATGACGCGGTCGCACCCGCTGATTGCCGACCTGCTCGCGACCACGGTGCTCGAATTGCGCGCCGGGCGCGGGCGCGAGGAAGCGCTGCGGCGGATGGGCGACCGCGCCGGGATCGACCAGATCCGCTCGTTCGCCACCTTGCTGATCCAATCGAACAAATTGGGGTCCAGCATCGGCCAGACGCTGCGCGTCTACGCCAACGAGATGCGCGAGCGCCGCAAGATGCTGGCGCAGGAAAAGGCGCATCGCCTGCCGGTCCTGCTGTCGATCCCCCTGGTCGCGTGCATGCTGCCGGTGATGATCGGCGTGCTGATGCTGCCGGCCGCGATCCGCGTTGCGCGGCAATTGCTGCCGATGCTGGCGGGAGGGTGAGACGATGAAGCGCGACATGCCTGTTCGCATCCTGCTCGCCGGCGCGCTGGTCGCCAGCAACGGCTGCATGATGGCCGGCAACCGCATGGCATTGCCCGAGGGCACACGGATGAGCAGCCAGGGCGCCGGCTCGCGAACCGATGCCGACCGGCTGCGCGCCGACGGCAATTTCGGCCTGGCAATCGAAGCCTATCGCCGGCTGCTCGCGGCAAACCCGGAAGATGCCGCGGCGCTGGAAGGGCTGGCGCTGAGCTATGACCGGCTGCAGCGCTACGATCTGAGCGACACCTATTTCCAGCAGGCACTCGCGCTCGCCCCGCGCAACCAGGACTATTACCTCGCCTATGCCGCCTCGCTGAAAGCGCAGGGTCGCAATGACGAGGCCGATTTGGTCGCGGTCGACATGCGCGCGATCACCGCGCCCGACACCACGCCCGCACCGCCGCCGGTGGTCGCCATCTCCGCGCCCGTGCCGGTCCAGCCGCCCGCGCCGGTCCTGCCGGACGGCCCGCGCCTCGAACGCATCTCGTCGGGCGAGGTCCGCCTGGTCCTGCCCGACCCGATCAGGTCGGCGCCCGTTCCCGCGCCGGCGCCCGCATCGGCCAAGGCAGTTCCGGCAGCCGCGCTGCCCGCGGCCCCCGCAGCAGCCCCGCCGACGACCACGACTGCCCTGCGCCCGACCTCGATCGTCAATGCGGTCAATCGCAAGGGTACCGCCGGTCGCATCCAGTCGTGGCTGGCGCGCAAGGGCTGGACCGGGATCGAGCGCGGCGACAGCTCCCAGCGCCTGTCGAACAGCCGCATCATCTATCCCGCCGCCGGCGCCGACACCGCGCAGCGACTGGCGCGCGCGGTGCCGTTCCGCACCAGGCTCTACGCCTCGTCGCGCGCCAACCGGGTGCAATTGCTCGTCGGCGAGAATGCACTGCCGTTCGCCGCGGGGCTGGACAAGCGGAAGCGGCGATGACCCGGCTGCCGCTCGCGATACTGATCCTGCTGGCGATGCCCGTCGCGGCGCAGGCAGCGGATGGCGACCTGGGGCTGATCGCCGGCGCGATCCGGTCGGGGCGGCTGATCCAGGCGCGGATCATGCTCGACCGTGCCGCCGAGGCCGCGGCACCGGCGGACGCTCCGGAGATCGCGACATTGCAAGCCGAACTGGCGCTTGCCGAAGGTCGCGACGGCGACGCCGAGGCCGCCTTCGCGGTGCTCGCGGCCAAGGTGCCCGACGATTGCCGCGCCACCCGCGGACTCGGCATGGCGGCGGTCAATCTGCGCCACACCGATATGGCGATCAAAGCCCTGCTCCACGCGGGACAGGCCTGTCCCGCCGACTGGCACATCCAGTCCGCTTTGGGCACCGCTTATGCCGATGCCGGCCGCTGGCAGGAAAGCGACGCGGCCTATGCCGCGGCCCATCAAGCTGCCGGCGACGAGCCGATGCTGCTCAACAACATGGCGGTGGCGCTGATCCGCCAGCAGCGGGTCGCCGAGGCGAAGACATTGCTCGACCGCGCCGCAATCCGCGATCCGGGCAATGAGCGCATCCTCAACAATATCGACATCGCCGCAGGCTCGGCCGGCGAGGCACCGGTCCGCGCCATGAGCGACAGCGCCGAGCGCTGGGCCGAACGCCTGACCAATGCCGGCTATGCCGCAATGCTCGCCGGGCGTCGTGGCGATGCCGAGGCGTGGCTGAGCCAGGCGGTGGCCGCGTCCCCCGTCTACGCCACCGTTGCAGCGCGCAACCTCGCCCTGCTGGAATCGAAACGATGACCCAAGCGCAGACCGCGATCCTGCTGATCTTCTACGTGCTGCTCGCGCTCGCCGCCGCCATGGACGTGTGGAAGCTGCGCATCTCCAATTTTTTCCCAGCGGCGATCATCCTCCTGTTCCAGGGCTGGATGTACAGCTGCGGCTGGAATGCCAGCCTGTGGCAGAATGCGGTCGTCTTCTTCGCCACGTTCTTCGGCGGCCTGTTCCTGTTCTCGCGTGGCTGGCTCGGCGGCGGCGATGTCAAGTTGCTGACCGCGATCGCGATGTGGTTCGATTTCACCGGCGCCGGTGCGCTGTACCTGTTTGTCGCCATGGGCGGCGCCTTGCTCAGCCTCGCCTTCATCGCGATGCGCCGGCTGCTGCCGTCGGCGGTCACCCAGGGAGGCTCTTTCCCCGGACTCAAGCCCGGCGGCCCGATCCCCTATGGCATCGCCATTGCCGGCGGCGCCGCGCTTGCCGTCGTGTCGGGCTATACCAATCCGCAACCGCCGCCCGAGCCGTGGTCGCTCCACCGGCTGGGCCTGAGCGCGGCGGTCGATTACATCGATTCGGCCGCCAGCATCATGATCAGCTGAGCGCGCGAGCTGATCCCCAGCTTGGTGTAGATATTGTGGAGGTGGAGCTTGACCGTGCCCTCGGTCAGCCCGCAGCGCCGCGCGATCTCGCGGTTGCGCAGCCCTTCCCCGACCAGCTTGACCAATTCCTCCTGGCGGCGGGTCAAATCATATTGCGGGAGGATCGCGACGCTCTGCCCGGCCAGGCTGCGGCGCAGCACGCGTTCGATGATGGTCGGGTCGATCCAGCTGTCGCCGCGGTTCACCGCGTCGATGCACGACAGCAGATTGCCCGGGTCGTTATGCTTGAGCACGATGCCGTTCACCCCCAGCCGCACCGCCTCCATCGTCTCGGCGGGTTTGAGCCCGACGGTCAGGAAGATCACCGGTATCTGGTTGCCGGCGCCGCGCAGCGTCTTGAGGATATGCAGCCCGCCGCCCTCGGCCATGGTGACGTCGAGGATCAGGACGTCGAACGCGCCCTCTGCGACCTTGCGCAGCGCGTCGGCCGCGGTGCGCGCGGTGTCCTCGACGACATGATCGTTGGTCTCGAGGAACTGCTGCAGCCCGTCGAGGAAGATCGGATGGTCGTCAACTATCAGCAGTTTGGACATGCTTGGCAGCCTCGAGCGGAATTCGGAGCGACAACAATACACCACGTTCGATCGGATCGGCATAGGCACGGCCGTTGAGCGCCTTCAGCCGCTTCGCCAGCGAGCGCGAGGTGATCCCTTCGACATCGGGCAGGCCCGATTCACCGAGCACGGTCGCGCCGTCGCTCTTGATCGTGATGAACAAGGCATCGTCGCGCTGCGCGGCGAGCACTTCGACCCGCGCCGCGCGCGCATGCTGCACGGCGTTCGACACGGCTTCGCGGACGAGGAACTCGACCTCGACCGCGACGTCGGGCGCGACCCACAATTCGGCCGGGTCGGCACTCAGCGCGCAGGCGATGCCCCATTGCCGCGACAGCAGTTCGGCGCGCTGCATCAAATGGCTGGCAAGGTCGATCTGCTCGCCGATCGGCTGGTTGCTGTCGTTGACCAGCTCGCGCAGGCACGCCTGCTCGGCGGCGATGATCGACTGCACGGCCTGGAGCCGCTCGGCACGCTGCACGGCCGGCATCGCATTGTCCTTGAGCAGGACCGCGACCTGCATGCGCAGCCCGGCCAGCGTCTGGAGCACGCTGTCATGCATGTCGCGGCTGAGGTCGAGCCGGGCATTGGCGAAGGCGCGTTCGCGCCACGCCTCGAACATCTGGTAGCGATCGAGCGTCGCATTGATGGTTCGCACGGCACCGACCAGCCGACCGAGCAGCCGGTCGGAGATGCGCGGCAGCCCGAGCAGATAGACATAGCCGGCGAGTGAATTCGCGCCGATCGGCAGCGCCCCGACGATCGCCGCATCCCCGCGCAATTCGGCGGGCAGGAAGCCGGTACCGATCCGGCGCAGTGCCAGTCCCAAAGCCGGCCGGGTTTCGGTCAAAGCGAGCCCGGTCCGCGTTTCGTACAGGAAACAGTCGCTTCGTCCCTCGGGCGCCAGCATCTGCGCCGCCGCCTCGTCGTCGAGCTTGACCTGCCTGAGCCCTGCATCGTCGAACCCATAGCATTGCGACCGGCGGTCCTCTTCCTGCCGCAGGCAGATGATCGCGGCCTCGGCATTGAACCTCGCACGCAGCCGACCGCAGATTTCCTCGACCGGCAGCGCGCGCGCGGTCAGCCCGGTTTCGAGCAGCTCGCCATTCCATTGATCAGTCGCGCGGTTCTCCGATTGCTGCGCGCGCAAGGCCAGCGAGGCGGCGGCGGCGAACAGCAGCAGCGTGACCTGCACCGTCAGCGCCTCCCGGCCGGCCTGGGGTATCGCCGGCCAGAGCGCCGCGAGCCGATCGTGCAAGGCGATCACCGCGACGAAGCCCAGACATTCGATGGCGATCGCGCGGATGCTGGTCTGGCTGCGCTTGGTCACCAGCAGGAAGATGACGAACGGCAAATAGATCAGCACCGTCGCCGGAAAGAAGATCACCGCCGCCAGGCCGGCAATCTCGTCGATCACGGCATGGACCGGGCGGATCAGTGCCGCCGCCTTCCACGACACCAGGCGCGCGACAAAGGCGAGGATCGCGAACAGCAGATAGGCACCGAGGGCGATGACCGCGGCGCGGGCCAATCCGCTGCCGCCTTGCACCAGCTGGATCGCGACGCCCAGGGTAATGACCGCCAGGAAGATCCGCACGCCGGCAACGATGTCGGTCGTCGCCGAGCGATCGCCGCCGCCCCCGACGACGCGCGGCACAGATCGCGAAACAGGCCCCGACGCTGCCATATCACCCCTTCCCCATGGCAGACTATGACAGGAAATCGAGCGAGGCATAGCCACCCCGATCGGGCCACGACTTGCCGCCTGATCAACGCCTTAAGTGGCTAACGCAGGTTATACCTAAAGCCGATTGCAACATCATTGTCATGCGTGGCTAATAGCAGGTTCGGGCGTCGTGCGGGGAACACGGCGACCTTTCCTCCGCTCCCCCAGATCAGGGACCGCAGCCATGTCGATCGATTTCAACGATAATTTTCGTGCCGCTAGCTTTGTCGACACGCCGGGCGACAGCGAATCGACTCCGGGCAACGATGCTGCCCATATCGCGGCGCGCGGGCTGATCGCGGACGTCGCCCCGGTCGCGCAGGATACCGGCACCGGCACGATCTCGATCACGACGCTGGGTGCGACTTATCAACAGAATTTCGACTCGCTGTCGAACACCGCGGGCAGCACGACCAACACGGCCCTGCCGGCCGGCTGGTACATTACCGAGACCGGCGGCGGCGCGCGCGACAACGAGCAATATGCGGTCGATACCGGCGGCAGCACGACCGGCGACATCTACAGCTACGGCGCGGCGGCGGCCACCGACCGTGCGCTCGGCCAGTTGCGTAGCGGTACGCTGATCCCGTTCATCGGCGCGCAGTTCACCAACAATAGCGGCAGCGATGCCGGGTCGATGACCGTCTCCTACAATGGCGAGCAATGGCGTTTCGGCGGGGTGCACAGCACCGTTGCCGAGCGGATGGATTTCCAGATCAGCTTCAACGCGACGGGTGCCGGGGATACCGCCGCGACCTGGATCGACGTCAATTCGCTCGACTTCTCGCCCTCGGTGACGGCCGGGACCGCCGGCGCGCTGAACGGCAATGCCAACCAGGTGGCGATAACGGGCACGTTCAACTTCGCCACCGCGCTGGCGAACGGTGCCAGCTTCTGGATTCGCTGGATCGATACCGACGCGACCGGCGCCGATGACGGGCTGGCGATCGACGATTTCTCGCTCTCGCTCGGCGCCTCGACGCCGCAGCCGGGATCGCTGACCGTCGCCAATGCCTCGGTCGCCGAAGGCAATAGCGGCGACAGCGACCTGGTCTTCACCGTCACGCGCGCGGGCGGCAGCGCCGGCGCGGTGTCGGCGACCTGGACGATCACCGACGGCAGCACCGACGCGACCGACCATGGCACCGGCTTCGCCTTCACCGGCTCGGTCAATTTCGCGGACGGCCAGACGACGGCGCAGATCCATGTCCCGATCCATGGCGATACCGATTTCGAGCCCAACGAGACGCTGCAGATCGCGCTGTCGTCGCCGACCGGCGGCGCCACGCTCGGCGCGCAGACGACCGCGACCGGCACGATCACCAATGACGACGTGGCGCCGGCGGGCACGCTCAGCATCGCCGATGCCTCGGCGGCCGAAGGCGACAGCGGCACCAGCGACATGGTGTTCACGGTCAGCCGCGCGAACGGCAGCGCGGGTGCGGTCGACGCGACCTGGACGATCAGCTTCGGCAGCGGCAGCACCGCGGCGGATGCCAGCGACCTTGGCGCGGGCACCCCGCTGACCGGCACGGTCCATTTCGCCGATGGCGCGACGACCGCCGAAATCCATGTCCCGATCCAGGGCGACACGACGTTCGAGGCTGCCCAGAATTTCACCGTCACGCTGACCAACCCGACCGGCGGCGCCGCTTTGGGCGACGCGGTCGCGATCGGCACGATCACCAACGATGATCCGACGCCGCCCCCGGCCAACGTGTTCATCAACGAGATACATTACGACAACAGCAGCACCGATTCGAACGAAGGTGTCGAGATTGCCGGCATCGCGGGCACCGACCTGACCGGCTGGCATCTGGTGCTCTACAACGGCAATGGCGGTGTCGTGTACGCGCCGACCGGCGGCACCACCGCCGGGATCGCGCTGACGGGTGTCATTCCCGACCAGCAGAACGGCTACGGCACGGTCAGCATCGCCGTCCCCGGGCTGCAGAATGGCGGCGATTCGACGACGCCGCAGGCCGACGGCTTCGCGCTCGTCGACGCCAATGGCGTGGTCGTCCAGTTCCTGTCCTATGAAGGCGTGATGACCGCGACCAATGGTCCGGCCAGCGGCATGACCTCGACCGATATCGGCGTGGCCGAGGAGCCGGCACCAGGTGCCGGCGTCTCGCTCCAGCTGACCGGCGCGGGCTCGACCAGCTCCGACTTCTCCTGGATCGCGAACGTCACGCAGAGCTATGGCGCGATCAACAGCGGGCAGAGCTTCCTGTCGGCGAGCGGCACCAGCCACCTCCGCGTCGACGACGCCTCGGTCGCCGAGGGCGACAGCGGCACGCACAACCTCACCTTCACCGTGCATCGCGCGGGCGGCCAGAATGCCGCAACCAGCGTCGGCTACACGATCAATCTCGACGGCAGTGCCGACGCCGGCGATCTCGGCGCCGGCGCGGTGCTGAGCGGCACCGTGTCGTTCGGCATCGGCGAATTCACCAAGACGATCACCGTGCCCGTCCAGGGCGACACGGTCGGCGAGCATAACGAGACCTTCCACGTCACGCTCGGCGCCCCCACCGGGGACGCGGTGGTCGATCGCGCCGTCGCGACCGCCACGATCGTCAATGACGACCCGATCCCGCTGCTGATCGGCGAGATCCAGGGCGCGGGCCATACTTCCGGCGTGGTCGGCCAGCAGGTCATCACCCACGGCATCGTCACCGCGATCGACAGCAACGGCTTCTATCTGCAGGATTCGGGCGACGGCAACAGCGCGACCTCGGACGGCATCTTCGTCTTCACCTCGACCGCCCCGACCGTCGCGGTCGGCGACGCAGTCGACGTCAGCGGCACCGTCCAGGAATTCCAGGGCGACGCCGCCGGGCTGACGGTGACGCAAATCTCCTCGCCGATCGTTACGATCGGGACGCACAGCAATGCCCTGCCCGACGCGGTGGTGATCGGCGAGCACGGCATCCTGCCACCGACCCAGGTGATCGAGGACGATGGCCTCACCAGCTACGACCCGACCCATGACGGCATCGATTTCTGGGAATCGCTCGAAGGGATGCGCGTCACGATCGAGACGCCGCAGGCAGTCTCCAACACCAACGAGTTCGGCGAGACCGACGTGGTCGCCTCGCTCGGCCATGGCGCCACCGGCATGAACGATCGCGGCGGCATCACCATCTCGCCCAATGGGGACGGCACGGTCGACTATAATCCCGAGAAGATCCAGATCGACGACGACAGCGGCATCTTTGCCGGCTTCACGCCGAACTACACGATCGGCGACCAGCTGAGCGACGTCACCGGCATCCTCAACTACTCGCACGACAATTACGAGGTTTTGGTCACCGGCGCGGTCACCACGACGCTCGACAAGACCACCGCGCGTGAGGTCACCGCCCTCCATGGCGACGCCACGCATCTCTCGATCGCGACCTACAATCTCGAAAATCTCGACGCGTCGGACAACAAATATACCATCCTTGCCAACGACATGATGGTGAACCTCGGCGCGCCCGACATCATCGCGGTGCAGGAGGTCCAGGACGCCGACGGCGCGGGCAACGGATCGGACCTGTCGGGCGCCAGCAACGCGCAGGGGCTGATTGACGCGATCTTCGCGCAGACCGGCAAGCATTACGCCTATATCGAGATCGCCCCGACCGTCGCCGGCACGACCGGCGGCGAGCCGGGCGGCAACATCCGCAACGGCTATCTCTACAATGTCGACCGCGTCACCCCCGATGGCAGCCCCGAGCTGATCACCGGCGCTGCCTATAACGGCAGCCGCAATCCGCTGGTCCAGACCTGGAACTTCAACGGCCAGCACATCACCACGATCGACGTCCACGCCACCTCGCGCGGCGGCAGCGACGAGATGTGGGGAGACACCCAGCCGCCGGCCGATGCCGGCGACGCCGCGCGCACCGCGCAGGCGGCGGGGGTCAAGGCGTGGATCAACGATCACCTCGCCACCGATCCCAACATGAACATCGCGGTGCTCGGCGACTGGAACGGCTTCTATTTCGAACAGGCGCAGATGCAGCTGACCGACCCCAACCAGGGCGGCATGCTGACCAACCTCAACCAGCTGATGACGCCGGAAGAGCGCTATTCGTATCTGTTCGACGGCAACGCGCAGCAGATCGACAACATCCTGGTCACCGGCAATCTCTACGGCCGCGCGCAGATCGACTCGATCCACATCAATTCGCAATTCGCCGCGGCCAATCGCCCGACCGACCACGACCCGCAGGTCGCGGTGTTCGACTTCGATCAGGCTGCGGTCGCGACCAACGATACCAATTCGGTGGTGGCAAATGCGGCGATCACCAACGGCCAGGTGCTGATCAACGACAGCGACCTCGATGGCCCGGCGCTCAGCGTCTCGGCGGTCAACGGCTCGGCCGCCAATGTCGGAACGCAGATCACCCTCGCGTCGGGCGCTCATCTGACGCTCAACGCCGATGGCACCTACAGCTACGACCCCAATCATGCCTTTGACGGCCTGACCGGTTCGACCGGCGCGGCCAATTCGTCGGCGATCGACAGTTTCACCTACACGCTTGCGGGGGGCGGCACCGCGACGGTGACGATCACCATCACCGGAACACCGGGATCAACCGCGCCGGCCGAAGGCACGGGCGGCAACGATGTTATCGACGGCACCGCCAATGACGACATGTTCCGGCTCAACGGCGGCGGCACCGACCAGGCAACCGGCGGCGACGGCAATGACGGTTTCTATTTCGGCGCCGCATTCGACCCGACCGACCATGCCGATGGCGGCGCGGGGACCAACGACCAGATCGGGCTGCAGGGAGACTATTCGGGCGGGCTGACGCTCGGCGCCGGGTCAATGACCGATGTCGAGATGCTGGTGTTCCTGTCAGGCAGCGACACGCGCTTCGGCGACAATGCCGGCAATCACTACAGCTACGACGTCACCACCGACGACGCGAATGTCGGCGCGGGCAAGGTGCTGACGGTCCAGGGCAATGCGCTGGGTGCGGGCGAGAACCTGACTTTCGACGGCTCGGCCGAGACCGATGGCGCGTTCGCCATCTATGGCGGGCTTGGCACCGATCACCTGACCGGCGGGCAGAAGGACGACAGTTTCTACTTCGGCAAGGACGGCCGGTTCGGTGCCAGCGATACGGCCGATGGCCAGGGCGGCAGCGACCAGTTGCGCATCCAGGGCGATTATTCGGGCGCCAACGGCATCGTCCTCGGCGTCGACCAGGTGAAGTCGGTCGACCTCATCCTGCTTGCCAGCGCGCAGGATACGCGGTTCGGCGCGGCAGCGGGCCTCAGCTACTCCTACGACCTCAAGACCGATGACACGACCGTCGCGGCGGGCGAGACGATGACGATCCAGGCCAAGCGCCTGCTCGCCACCGAAAGCCTGCATTTCGACGGCTCGGCCGAGACCGATGGCGCGTTCAAGGTCTATTCGGGCGCAGGGCAGGACGTGATCGTCGGCGGGGCCGGCGCCGACACGGTCGTCGCCGGCGCGGGCAACGACCGCGTCACCGGGGGCGGCGGTGCCGACAATCTGTTCGGCAACGAAGGCAGCGACACCTTCATCTATCTCGATGCCAGCGACTCCACGGTGGCGGCGCGCGACCATATCCTCGATTTCGGCGGCGGCGACACGATCGACGTCTCGGCGACCGGGCTCAACGACTTCATCGGCTCGGGCGCGTTCAGCCATCATGCCGGCGAGGTCCGCGCGACCTTCGTCGGCAGCTTCTGGCAGATCGAGGGCGATACGGACGGCGACGGCAATGCCGATCTCTCGATCCTCGTCACTGCCTCGTCGAGCTATGCCTGGAGCGAAAGCGATTTCGTGCTCGCGCCATCGGGCAACCGGGCGGCCGCGCCGATGGTGATGAACCGCATGCTGGTCGATGACCGCGCGACCATGCCGGTCTCGGACCTCCAGCACGACGTCAAGGACGGGGCGGCGATCGGCAGCGGCGATATCGGCCATGCCGGGGCGCTGCCGGGGCTCGTCAGCCTTGCAGAACTGCACATTCTGTGATCAGCGTGAGAACCATGACCGACGATAATAACGATCAGGGGACGGCCGGGCGCAAGGAATGGCGCACGCCGGTCGTCATCCTCGCCACCATCGATGCGACCGAGGCCGGCGCAACGCCGCTCGTCACCGAGGGCGCGTTCGCCATGGGATCCTGACCGGGCAATCGGTCAGGCTGTCCCCATCACCTGCACGGCAAAGCGCTCCATCTCTTCGGCCTGCGGACTCATCTGCAGCAGCAGGAGATCGAGTCCGGCATCCTCATATTCGGCGATGCGCTCCCTGAGCTGCTCGGGCGTGCCGACGAGGTTGGGGCGCAGGCCGCGGTTCGACACCGAATATTCCTGGATCTTGAGCTCGCGCTCGAGCTGGGTGCCCGACAGCCACTGGTCGAAATTGGCATAGCCCGCGGGCAGTTCGCTGACCGTCGTGATCCGCTCCAGCTCGCGCTTCGCCTCGGCCTCGCTGTCGCGGACGATCGCGTACGCCGCCATGCCGTACTGCATCGGCGTGCCCCCTGCTGCGTCGCGCCGCGCCGCCATGTCGGCGATCTTGGGCGCGATCGCCTCGACCGGGTCGCCGTGCATCACATACGCGTCGCATTGCGCAGTGATCATCGCCTTGGCCTTGTCGCTTTCGCCGCCGGCATAGATGGTCGGGCGCTTCGCCGGCTTGGGCGAGCAGATCGCGTCCTCGGTCTTGTAATAGGTGCCGTCGAACGAGAAGCGCTCCTCGGTCCACAGCCCGTCGACGACGGTCAGCCATTCCTCGGTCCGCGCATAGCGATCGTCATGCTGGTCGAATTGCAGGCCATATTGCCGCGCCTCGTCGGCCCACCAGGACGACACGACGTTGAGCGCCAACCGTCCGTTCGAGATGCGGTCGATATTGGCCGCCGCCTTGGCGAACAGCGCCGGGTGATGGAAATTGGGCCGCACCGCGACCATCAGTTCGATCTTGTCGGTCACCGCCGCCAACGCCGCCGCGGTCGACCAGGCATCGAGCGCGGGCTGCTCGATCCCCTTGATGTCGTTGAGGTTGAGCTCGGCGATCAGCGACAGATCGTAGCCAAGCTGCTCGGAGCGCTGCGTCAGCCGCTTCACATAATCCCAGCTCGCCTGCATCCCCTCGTCGGGCACGTTCCTGAGCCAGCCGCCGAACACCGGCATCCAGTAACCGTAGCGCATCAGCGGGCCTCCATGAGGGTTTCGAGCCAGTCGATCAGTTTCTCGTGCGGGTCCCATCCGAGCACATCGAGCGGCTGCGCGACGAAATTGGACAAAGCGTTGATGTCGTAGAAGCGCGGCACGCCGTCGCGATCGTCGATCATCACTTCGATCCCGCCGACGTCCATGTCCATCGCCCGCGCGATCGCCTCTGTCGCGGCGATCAGTTCAGGCATGGGCGCGACCGCCGTCATGCTGATCCCGCTATCGGCGACGCAGGCATCAGCCGGACAGAGGTCGAACGCCCCGCCACCGGCAATCTCGATCGCATAGAGATAGGCGCGGTCTAGCGTCTCGATCCGCGTGATCTTCCCGTCGCGCGCGGGCACGTAATCCTGCACCAGCAGCACGCCGTCGACGCTGGTCGGCAGCTCGCCCTCGGCCACTGCCCAGCGCAACTCGGCCATGTTGTCGAACTTGACGATCCCCGCCCCCGAGCCGCCGATATTGGCCTTCACCACCAGCGGGAAGGACAAGGTCGCCGCCGCGGCCTCGATGTCCGCCTTGCGGTGCACGACCCGCGTTTCGGGAATGCCGAGGCCCAGGCTGGCGATCAGCGCGAGCTGGCGCGCCTTGGACGCGTCGACCGCCATCACCTCGGGTCCGTTGATCACCCGCGCGCCCGAACGGCGCCAGTGATCGAGCAATGCCATGGCGTGGAAGATCGGATGCTCGTCGCTGCGCAGGAAGCTCGACATCGCGATGCGGTTGAGCACCAGCGGCGCCGGAATCGCGCTGTCGGCCGGATTCCAATGCCCGTCGGGGCCGAATGCGGTGTAGTCGACGCCCCGTCGGTCGAGCGCGGCAAAGAGCGGCGCGAACCACTGGGGATGCTCATAGAGAATCGCGAGATCGGTCAACTTTATCCCTCGTCACCCCGGCCCTGTGCCGGGGTCTGCATCGCCGCCTGCCATGGACTGGAACTTCAAGTTCCTCGCTTGCCGCCCGGCGGACCCCGGCACAAGGCCGGGGTGACGATTCGGGTAGCGCATCGTGCACAAAACGTGCGGCCGCCAATCGGATAGGCAAGTCGCTGCCCACCTGCTACAGGCGCGGCCCTCATGCTCAACCTGACCGACATCACGGTCCGCCTTGGCGGGCGGACGATCATCGACGGCGCCACCGCGAAGCTGCCGCCGCGCAGCCGTGTCGGGCTGATCGGCCGTAACGGCGCGGGCAAGACCACGCTCGTCCGCGTGATCGCCGGGATGCTCGAGCCCGATAATGGCACCGCCGAGATGCCGCGCGGCAGCCGGCTCGGCTATATCGCGCAGGAAGCGCCGCACGGCACCGCGACGCCGTTCGAGACGGTGCTCGCCGCCGATACCGAGCGCGCCGCATTGATGGTCGAGGCGGAGACCAGCCACGATCCCGACCGGCTGGGCGAGGTCCACGACCGGCTGATGGCGATCGACGCCTATAGCGCGCCGTCGCGCGCAGCGCAGATCCTGGTCGGACTCGGCTTCGACGAGGAAGCACAGCACCGCCCGCTCGACAGTTTCTCGGGCGGCTGGAAGATGCGCGTCGCGCTCGCCAGCCTGTTGTTCTCGGCGCCCGATTTGCTGCTGCTCGACGAACCGTCGAACCATCTCGATCTCGAAGCGGTGCTGTGGCTGGAGGATTTCCTCAAATCCTATCCCGCCACGATCGTCTTGGTCAGCCACGAGCGCGACTTTCTCAACAATGTGGTCGACCATATCCTCCATCTCGATCGCGGCAAATTGTGGCTCTATCCCGGCGGCTATGACGCGTTCGAACGTCAGCGTGCCGAGCGCCAGGCGCAGCTCGCCTCGGCCCGCGCCAAGCAGCAGGCCGAGCGCGAGAAACTGCAGGACTATATCGCCCGCAACTCGGCGCGCGCCTCGACCGCCAAGCAGGCGCAGAGCCGCGCCAAGGCGCTGGCGCGGATGCAGCCGATCGCCGAATTGCTCGACGACCCGACGCTGAGCTTCGACTTCCCGGATCCGGCCGAGCTGCGTCCGCCGCTGATCACGCTCGACATGGCGGCGGTCGGCTATGGCGACACGCCGATCCTCAAGCGGCTCAATTTGCGGCTCGACCCCGACGATCGCATCGCGCTGCTCGGCCGCAACGGCAACGGCAAGACCACGCTGGCGCGGCTGCTCGCGGCGCAGCTCGCGCCGATGGACGGCGCGATGAACGCGTCGGGCAAGATGCGGGTCGGCTATTTCACCCAATATCAGGTCGAGGAACTCGACGCCGACGAGACCCCGCTCCAGCACATGACGCTGCAGATGAAGGGCGCGAGCCCTGGCGCGGTGCGTTCGCAGCTCGGCCGGTTCGGCTTTTCGGGCGACAAGGCGATCACCCGGGTCGGCAAATTGTCGGGCGGCGAGCGCGCGCGGCTCGCGCTCGCGCTGATCACGCGCGACGCGCCGCACATGCTGATCCTCGACGAGCCGACCAACCA
>OUNM011020715.1_pt1 | contig 63534 bp, 44 predicted proteins | sample 1769961 | NCBI WGS metagenome assembly OUNM01 (sample SAMEA3914820, study PRJEB12502) | metagenome | biome: forest; material: soil | place: USA | collected 2012-03-12 | depth 0.3 m
CAAGGCCAACGACAAGCAGCTGGAGAAGGCCCGCGCGCAGATCCGCGACCGCCTGACGCAGCTGGCCCCCATCTTCCTGAAGAACAAGTACATGCTGGGGGATGACTTCTCCATGCTGGACGTGGCCATCGCCCCGCTGCTGTGGCGCATCGACTACTACGGCATCGAGCTGTCCAAGAACGCGGCCCCGCTGCTGAAGTACGCCGAGCGCATCTTCTCGCGCCCGGCCTACATCGAGGCGCTCACGCCGTCCGAGAAGGTGATGCGCAAGTAAGCGCCGCGCGATGACCCCCGTCAGCACCACCGAGGTCCCGGGCAGCAGCCAGCGCCCGTACCTGATCCGCGCGCTGCACGAATGGTGCACGGACAACGGCTTCACGCCGTACCTGGCCGTGCACGTGGACGGCAGCGTGCAGGTGCCGTTCGAGTACGTGAAGAACCACGAGATCGTCCTCAACATCGGCTTCGAGGTCACCAGCGGCCTGAAGCTGGGCAACGAGGTGATCGAGTTCAAGGCCCGCTTCGGCGGCGTCTCGCGCGACATCATGATCCCGGTCGACCACGTGGTGGCCATCTACGCCCGGGAAAACGGCTCGGGGATGGCGTTCCCGATGCCCGTGCAGGGCGATGGCAGCGCCGCGCCCGTGCCCGCGGGCGCGCCTGCGGGCGCCTCGCCCGCGGCGGAGGCCGCGCCCCGCGGATTGCGTCTGGCCCCCGTGGGCGGTGGCGGTGGATCGCACGGTGGCGCCAGCGGCGCGTCGTCGTCGCCCGCGCCGTCCCCCACCGTCAGCATCGCCGCCGAGCCCCCCGCCACGGGCGGTTCCACGTCGGACTCGGCCGACCCCGACGACGAGCCGCCGCGCCCGCCGTCCGGCAACGCGCCGCGCCCGGCGCTCAAGCGCATCAAGTAACGCCGGCTTAGCTCAGTTGGTAGAGCACCCGCCTTGTAAGCGGAAGGTCTTCGGTTCGATTCCGAAAGCCGGCACCATGGCCTGAGCGGGGGCCTACCCCGCGACGGCCCATCCCACCACGGTCAACGCCGCCAGCGTCGCGATGACGCCGAGCAGGCTCATCCACGCGGGCGTGTCGTCGTCGACGAGCGAGCGGTGGTGCGGGCGGGTGCGGGAGGCGACGGGGTTCATGCGCCCCAGTCTCGGCGCCGGGTGGCTCAGGGGATGAGCCAGCACGCGAAAAAAGAGAAGCCCCGGCAGGGCCGAGGCTTGGGAACCGCGCCGTGAAGCGCGGACCGCGACAGGGAGGAAGCGCGGGAGGGCCAGGGCCCTCGAGGACCAATGTAGGTGCAATGCGCGGCGTCACGGTGCGCGCGTCACGGTCGAATGCGCACAAAGTCACGCTGCACGCGCGCCCCCTTGTCGCGGATTCGCCGCTCAGGAACATGCGAGGCAATGGTCTGTCGGCATGGGGCGGGGGCCTATTCGATGTGCGTCGGGGGCTTGGGCAGCCCGAAGAACGGATTCGAGGCTGCCTGGGCGCATGGCGCCGTCAATGCGATCTTCGACTCGTCCGGCGACCGTCGCGGAACGATGGGCTCCTGCGACAAATCGGTCACGGTCGCCTTGACACTTCCGTCCGGCATGAAGTGCAGGTCCAGGAAGGACATGGATCCCGGAGTAGGAGCGCGTGGCACCAACACCTGTGCCTGGCACCAGGCCGTTCCGCGCTGCGCCCGCTGCTCACGGTATTTGTCGTAGCCCAGGTCGCTGGCGAACGCCTGCCGATCGACCAGGGTCAGCCAAGTGGCCTTCAAGGGGTGGGGGACCTGCCAACGGGCATCCCAACGCAACGCCGCCATCGCGGCGTGCGGGATCGACCATTGGGTGGCATCCCCCGGGGTCGCTGCCGCCCCCGAGACGAGGATCGCCCCATCGAAGTTCTTCGCATCGACAGGTGAGAGCAGGACGTCGTAGATGTCCCGATCGGTGTAGTTGAAGGAGCCGACGTCGAACGCGCCCGCATCGCGTGGCCTCGACTCGTCGTACCCGCTCCGGAGTCCGTCGCCGACGTGCTGGCGGCCGCAGGACACGAGGACCGTCACCACCACGAGCGAGAGGGCGCGTGGCGTCAAGACGAGCCTGGCCGATCGCGCCACCGACATCGAACGACGGACCATCAGGGCGGGCCCGCGTCGGGCGCATCCGATGGGCCGGTCTGCAACACCTGGCGAGCATCCCGATAGGTGTCGAACGCGCCTTCGAAGGCTTCCCGACTCTTCCAGCGAACCTGCCCGTCAGGCGTGCCGTACACCACGTCGGCCAGGTCCATGGGGGTGTGCGCCGAGGCGCTGAGCCGGGTGCGACGATTCCAGCTGAGGGCCACGAGATGCGCCTGCCCGGCGGCGTCGACGTCGTAAACGCGGTGATAGATCTCGTGCCCGACGAGGCGCACACCGTGGTCCGTCAGCTGCTTGTCGTCGATGGTCGGATGCGGGCCAGGACGCGGCTGCTTCCAGCCTTCGAGGGTGACGACCCGCGTCAGCTTGCCACCCGCATCGAACTGCTCGTGCCGGGCCACCTCACCGCCGATCAGGTAATAGCGATGGCGCGAGACGTGTTCTCCCGGACCGAAATACTCCTCGAGCTTGACTTGGCTGCCGTCCACGAGCGTGACGCGCCGCCGAGCGTGCTGATAGATGAGGTCGGGGTTCTCGAGCACCTTTCGAGCGTCCGGGCCTTGGCTGAAGAAATAGCTCGATCCGCGCCACTTGCCGAAGGCATCGACGACGGTGTTGGAGACGTTGTCGTCCAGCTTGCCGTAGTTGCTGCCTTCGATCCGGGTCACGCCGTGCACGGAATCCGCCCGGGACAGGCCGATGAATGCGTCCGTCGTGCCCAGGCCCTGGCGAGCGACGCCCGTTCGCTCCACCCAGCTGCCGTCCGGTCGGCCCTCGTGGAAGCGCTCCAGCAGCGTGTCGGATTCCGATCGCGCGGGGGTGTAGGCGAATTGGTTCCAGGCGTCCCGCGGGTCGGGAGGGGCGTTGCCACGAGGGCAGGCGTGCGTGAAGGTTGGCTGGACGGACAACACCACGCGATCCTGCTCGTCGTATCGCAGGCAGTTCTCGACCTCCGCCTGGCCGTGGGCGAGCTCGGCGTCGACACGCTGGACGACCCTACCCTGGGCGTCATACACGTAGAGCTTGGCGACCAGCGCGACCAGGCCTGCGTCGGCGAACCTGGCGGCCGACGGGTGCGTGCCTCGAGTCGTTCCAGGTGTCCGCTTGCGCGACGGTGCCCAGGTTTCCAGCCGGCAGAGTCGCCAGCGCGCATGACCGTCGGACTCGTAGTACGCGACGTGTCCGCCCATCGCGGGCAGCGTCGGCTTGCTGTCCTCCTGCAGCTGCTTCAGGTCCAGGGCCAGGGGCCTGGCAGCGTAGCGCGAGCCGTTGCTGGTCGCGCCGCCGAAATCGAACGGCGGACGTTGCGGCGGTTCGACCACGAGCTGCAAGTCTCCCGATGGCGGTGCCAGCCAGTCCTGCGCGTCCACGCAGCTTGCGAAGGCCGCAGAGGTGGCAACCAGGCAGGTCATCAGGACGATGGTTGGCAGGCGGAAGTTCATGCCGACGCCTCCGGCTTGTTGCGTTCGCCGGTACGGTTGTCGGCGATGTCGATCGTGGAGAACTTCGTCGGATCGCCCTTGATCCTTTGGTGGACGCCCCAATCGAGCGGCGCCTGGACGAGGAAGCCCACGACGTTGTCTTTCAGGAATTTGATGGCCTGGTCGACGTCGTGCACCGCGCCTTCGGCATAGACCAACTGGCGGCGGTAAAAATGGGGATCGCGCAGGGCTGAGCGCTGCTGCGCCAGCAGGTGCGTGGTCATGAAGGACGGACGCAGGGCGGGCGGGACAACTCCCGCGAAATGCACGTCGCGACCAGCGTCACGCACTGCGTCGTCCCATGTGCGGCGCTGGGCCTCATCGGCATTGGCCAAGTCCCGGTCTGACAGGCGAAGACCGGCGGTACGCGCGCGCTCCGCGGCCTGTCCCGGTACGTAGGGTGTGGCGATGGCGTCGAAGCGGCACGGATAGGGCAGGCAGTACTGGTCGTCCACTTCAGCGAACGTGGCCGTGCTGTCAGTGGGGACGTGCGCGAAGACGGCTTGATACGCTGACGCGTTGTTGCGGGCAACGCGCTGGATGGCTGCGACGACCTCCGGATCGCACGGACGCTCGAGAATGTCGGTCCATTCGCACAACGCCTTGGCCTCCAGCGCGCCGTCGGTCGTTCGATCCCGCGGCGGGTACGCGGCGAGCGCATTGACGCCGCTCTTGTGTCGGGCCGCCCTGTCCGTGGACCTGAAATAGCCGTTCCTGCCATCGATCAGGAAGCCGAAGTGCTTTTTCCAGAGCATCTGGCGAAGCTCTCGGGCGAACTTGCGCGTCTGGACCTTGAAGTTGGGCGATCCCAGGTCCCGCAGTTCCACACCCTCCGTGTCCACGATGATGGCGGCGATCTCGGTATCGCCATTGCCAGTCAGGCTGCGGTCGTTCGTGTTGGCGCTGCCCACGATGGCGACCGCGTCGTCCACGATCATCAACTTGGAGTGGATGTAGATCTGCTCGGTGACGACGAACCGCCCGATCTCGCAGTCGAAATCCTCGTCGAAGGTGTTCGGATCGCGCGCGTACATCACGGTGGCGCCGTAGTTGCGCATGTTCAGCACGGTCAGGTAGGCGGTCCACTCCTCCGGGTCGCGCCCCTTCGCGACGAGGGCACGGCGGATGCGATTGACCAGGCTGTCGCTGCCATGCTTCAGGGTGGACAGCGCCAACCAATGCTGCTGCCACACGGAGCCGTCCGACAACGGTCCTTCAGGATGCACGGGGATCACCAGGTAGACGTGGAACGGCGTGCCGGCGATGATGTGTTGCCCGATGCGAGCAGCCAGTTCAACGGCGATTCCGTTCTGGATTCCGTTGTCCTCGTTGCCTACGACATGCGAATCCACGCTGCCACGAATGCCGAAGCCCGAGATGAAGAACTGGGACTCGATGTAGATGTAGTTGTCTGCACTGCGGATGCAGTTGACCATCGCGGTGAGAATGTTGGCCTGATGCTGGCCACCCCACGCCTTCAGCCCCTGCAGCCAGGCATTGCGTTCGTTGGGATCCGGATAGAGCTGCAGGTCCTCTGGCTCGCGTCCCTCCAGCGCCAGGTGGTGGCTTGAGACCGACCTGACAACCTGAACCTGCGCCCCCCCGGGCTTCGGCTGCTGCGCGTCGCTCAGGAGGCTCCACGCGCCGACCCGCTGCAGCCAGCCGCGGTCGATGCGATGAAGCGTGGAGGGCGCGGGAGCGCCTGCAAACTGCCCCACCAACGCGTTCCAGCGACGCGCGAAGTTGCGGTGGATGTCGACGACGGACGGGCCTTCGATTTTCACGTGCACGTCCTGCCAGGGCATGCGCGGCTGGCACCCTTCGTCGATCAGGTGACCGAAATAGGGGTCCGCCAAGTCGAACTTTTGGATCAGCGCCTTCTCCGTCGCCGACGCGGGGCGCAGCTTCGTCTGGCCCGGGCTGTACATGTCGTTGATGAGGAAGCGATCAGGATCCACGACCACGTCGAACTCCGGGGTCTCCCACCGGCCGTAGGCCAGGTCGATGCCTCCGAGAAAGCCGACGCGCCCGTCCACGACGACGAATTTCTGATGGTGGGAATAGTCGAAGGCGTCCCGCTGGTCGCTGGTGGCACCCTGCAGTAGCACCTGTACCGAGCCGGGGTAGCCTGGCCTGTTCAAGGCATTGAGCTTGCGCGCCACCATGCCATCGAACGTACCCGGCTTGGTGTCGAGAATGGATCGATACAGCAGTATGCGCACCTGCACCGGCTTGCGGCTGATCAGCGTCTCGATGACGTGATGCAGGCGGCTGGCGCGTTGCGTCTTGTCTTGGTCGGTCCGCGCCAACTCGACGTCGAAGGCCATCTGCCAATCGGCAATCCAGATGAAGGACGTGGCACCCATCATCGCGGCGTGTATCGCGGCCATGGCGTCGCGGCCGCAGGACAGCATCGACACCCGATTGCCCAGCCGCGGCATGGCGAAAGGCCGGAAGTTGCAGAAGTACTGTCCCGTGTCGCGGCACGCGGTGTCGGTGTAGAGCGCGAGGCGATCCTCGATCGGCAGCGGGGCATCCATGTCGGTCAGGCGTCCAGTTCGGCGCGCGGCGTGGCCGCAAGCGGAGCGTCGTAGTCGTGCTCGGCCCAGGTGCGCAGGAAGTTCAGGTGCGCGGGGTCCAGGTGGTCCTGAGCCACGGCGTAGTTGTGCGCCTCCAGCACCCGATGCTGGTCGGCCACGCCGCTGTCCGCAACGAGCCGGCTGAAGGTGAGCCGCGTGGCATTCGGGCCCGAGACGAGCCAGACGTTGTTGGGTCGTTGCTGCACGGCTGCCCAGACCGCCTGCTTCTGGTCGTCGGAGAGTGGGCAATCGCCTGCGGCGTTCGTGGTCCCCGTGCAGAGCTGCCGCTCCCATGTAAGCGGGTCCATGGCATCGTCCTGCGGGGTCCGGCATGACACGATTTGCCACGGCCGGTCGGCCAGCGGTCGTCCATGATGCCCTGCGAGGTCCTGGAGTGACAGTCTGAAATCGACCGGTGCGGTCGGCATGGCGGCACTAGGCAACGCGGGCAGTGTGACGCTGACGTTAGTGGCAGAAGTGAAGCTCTTCGTGGCGGCCTTCACGGTCAGCGTGCCGGGGCACTGCAACGTGATGTCGCCGCCTTCGATGGTGATCGAGGCGCCTCCGGCGACGGAGAGGATCACTTTCTTCGGGGATGCCAGCTCCGTGGACTGGCTCTGGCTCTGCACGGTGAGCGTGCCGCTGCTCGCGACCTGCATCGGGCCGGCGTGGGCGTGGAGCGTCAGGTCTCCCTGGCCGGAGACAAGCGTGAGGCCTGTGCCCGCGGCTTCGGTGCCGGGGGCGGCAACCCCGCCGAGGAGGCCGATGGCCTGGCCGGTGTGGATGCGCAGCGCGCCGCCGGCGGTCATCTCGAGGTCCTGGCCCACCGCGACCTGCACGGTTTCGTTGGCGGCGAGCGCCACGTCGAGGCCTGCCGTGGCCGCGATACCCGCGCGTGCCGTGAGCGCCACCACCGGATCCGTGGTGTGCGGCACCTGGCCTTCGGTGGCCGCGATCGCGCGCGCGGCCGCGTCTGCGAGGGCGGCGTCATAGTTGCCCGCGCGAAGCATCCCGGAGGCGGCCTGCAGCCAGGCGTGGATGGGCGGCGTGTCGTCCGCCAGCGTGCTCTTCGATTGGTTGTTCACGCCCAGGAAGCCCGCCATCGCCACCGTCTGGTGCGTGACGGCGGCCTGGTGGAAGGTCTCCGCCAGCGTGGCCCATTGGCGCGCCAGGGCGATGCCGGCGGCGTTGTCGCCGGCGGGCTCGCCACGGGCGATGTCGTAGGTGCTGAGGAGCACGCCCTGCGCGCCGCGGACCGCGCCGTAGGCGTCGGTGCGCAACTCCAGGCCGACGCCGCGGAAGCCACCGCGGTGGTTGTCCTGCTGGTGCACCAGGTGGCCCAGGTTCAGCTGGCTGGCGTGCTGGGTGGTGGCCAGTTGCACGCGCGATTGCAGGGCGGTGTCATCGAAGACGAGCTGGTTGTGGCCCGTGCCGCCGAATTCCTTGGTCTTGTAGCCTGACATGGCGGCGGTGTTGCGCTGGCCGCCGGCCTCCAGTTCGGCGGAGCTGCCGCCGTGCCAGGCGGGGCTCGAGCCTCCGGCCAGGTTGCCTTGCGCGGCCGCGTTGGCATCGGTGCTGGCGGCATAGACCTTGTCGTCCGCTTCCCCGCCCGATACCCCCCCGGGTGTCGGCGCCGCGGCACCCTCGCCGCGCCCGTTGTACAGGCTGCAGCGCACGATCGGCTGCTCGATGTCGTCGTCCACGAAGTGCACCAGCACCTCGTGGCCGATGCGCGGGATCCAGCGCGTGCCGACGCCGTTGCCGGCGAAGGGCTGCATCACGCGGGCCCAGGTGGTGGCGGGCGGGCTGCCGTCGTCCTCGTCGTGCTGGAACTCGTAGCGGATGCGCACGCGGCCGATGCGGTCGGTGTAGACCTCCTGGGCGCCGCTGGGCTCGGTGTTGCCGGCGGGGCCCACCACGGTGGCTTGCAGCGGGCCGGGCATGCGCGGGTTGGTGCTCAGTCGCAGGCCCCCCCCGCGCGTGTCCAGGCTCGGGCCGAAGTCGGGCCATTCCGGCCGCCAGGGCACGTTGGCGCGCAGGGCCTCGAAGCCGTTGGCATACCCTCGTTCGGCAGCGCGCCGGCGGGCCAGCTGCGAGACGTCGTCGGGCAGCACGCCTGCGCCACTGGCCGTGCCTCGGCGGGCGAGTTCCTGGTTCAGCGACTTGGGCAGGTTGTTGATGCCGACATGCACGATGCGCGTCAGCAGGAAGCGCTTGTCATCGGTTGCCGAGTCACCCCGCAGCATGTCCAGCGCGTCCAGGTTGGACTCGGCGATCGTGAAGGTGGTGCCGGCCACGAAGCTGCGCACCACGCCGCGGCCCAGCCACTGCTTGTGGCGCGCCTCGATGCTCTGCTGGCGCAAGCGGATGGTGCGTTCGGCCTGGGCGGGGTCGGCAAAGTTACGCGCGAACGTCGGGTCGTAAACCTCCAGCCAGGGGGCGCGCTCGCCGCCCACCGAGCCCAGGGTGGGCACGTCGGCGGCGATCACGCGGCCGGCGCCCACGTCGTAGCCCACTGCGCTCGCCACGGCGATCGGCTGGCTGCGGAGGCCGCCGAAGGCCTGGATCGTGTCCTGCTCCTCCTGCACGCCGTCGCGGTGGAAGCGGATGCCGGGGCCGCCCAGCGGCCCGCGCGAGGACGGGTCTTCGGGGCACGACGCGGCTGCGGTGGTGTCTGCGAAGAACACCAGCACCTGTGTGGCGGTGCCGGGCGCGCCTTCCTCGAAGCGGTAGCCGATGCCCTCGTCGGCCAGCACGCGCGTGAGGAACGCGAGGTCCGATTCCCGATACTGCACCCGGTATGCGCGCACGCCACCGCCAGCCGAATCCGCCAGCAGCGCGTCCACGCAGGGCAGCCAGCGCCAGTCGCCCAGCGCATGGCGCGCGAGCACGTCGTCGATGATCGAGCGGACGTCGCGCTCAGCCCACGCATGGCTGCGGATGGCGTGCTGCAGGAAGGCCAGCCAGGGCCGCACGACCAGCCGGTAGCGCGCGAAGCCGCCGTCGCAGTCGTCCGCGATCACCTGGTCCACCAGGCCGCTGCGTCGGTGCTCGCCGCCGTCGGCCAGCACGGTGACCAGCGTGACCGGCTGGCCCAGCATCGCGTCCAGGTCCAGCCGGGCATCGGAGGACAACGTGGAGACGCGCAGGCGCCAGGGCTCGCTCAGGGCCTCCTCGAGCACGAAGGCCTCCACGCGCAGGCCGGCCAACACGCTCGCGGCAGCGGACTCGAGGCGGTACAGGCGGGTGCTGTCGTCCAGCCCGCCCAGCAGCGCGGCCAAGGCCGCATCGGACAGCGCGCCGCCCACCCGCGCGGCCGCGTCTTGCAGATCCATCGTCAAATCGTTCTTCCCTGTGTGCCCGGCGTGGTCGCCGATGCATGCACGATTCTAGGGATCGATCAGCGGGAGCGTGTCAACAGAAGTGTCGACCGCGCACCGGTCATCGCGCGCCGTGCGACGGGCCCGAGCCTGCCGCCGGCGCGGACGCCGATACCCCGGGGGGGTTGGCCCCGCGGCGGTCGAGCCGCGCCATGATGGCCGCGACCAGGTCGGCGTCGGCGTCGCCGTCGTCGCGCCTGCCCTTGCGGGCCGACGAGGCGGCGGCCGCGCGCGGCGTGGCGGCCGCCGCGTGCGAGCTGGACGCGACTGCCGTGCCGGTAGCGGCATGCACGTGCGCGTTGTGCGCGGTGGCGGCCTTGGACGAGGTGGCTGGGGCCTTCGGGCTGGCCGACGCCACCGCCGCGCCGGACTTGTCCTTGTGCTTGCCGTGGCCCGCATGCGTGGCGGGCGCCGCGGGCTCGATCACTTCCTCCGCGGGCGCTGCCAGCTTGGCGGGCGGGTCGTGTCGCGGCGTGGTGGCGGGCGGCGTTGCGGAAGGGGTCGCGCCTGCAGCGGACCCATCGGCGGGGTGGGTGGCCGCAGCGGGCGTCGCCAATGCCACGACCACGGCCGATGACGCGGCCGGCGCTGCGGCCGTGATCGCTGCCGCCGAGGCCCCCGCCGCGGTGGGCGCCAGCGCCGGGACGGTGGCGGGTACGGCCGTCACCGGCGTGCCTTCCAGGCCCGCGCCGCCGCCATCATTGCCCGTGCCGTGCGCGGCCGAGGCGCCGGGCGCGGCATGTGTCGCGCCACCCTGCACCGCGGCCGCGTGCGCGACCGTGGCGTCGCCGTGTCCCGAGTCGAACGGCTGCGCCAGGTAGATGGCTGCCGCGCCGATCAGGACGACGGCCGCGCCGCCGCCCAGCACCAGCAGCTGGCGCGAGCTGCCCGACGCACCGCGACGGCTGCCGCCGCGCGCACCGGGCCGCCGCTCGCCGTCCTCCAGCGCCGACAGCATGCGCAGCTGCGAGTCCTCGTCGAAGCCCGCTGCGGCCGCGGAAGCGGGCCGTGCCGACGGCGCGGGCCCCAGCAGGTTGGGTCGCGCCGCGCCCGGGCGGGCGGGCGGCGTGGTGGGGTGGGCGCGGTCGTTGTCTGCCATCGCTGATGCTCTTCTGGTACTCCCTGGCGGTGGCGATGCCGAGGATCGGCCCACCACCTGCGCGGCGATTCTAGGAGCAACGCCCGGGCGGCCTGGTGCGGTTGCACCCGCGGAAAACGTCCATCGGCCCGCGCGCCGCGGCGGGCCACAATGCCGCCCTCGCTCGTGTCCGGGCGGGTTCGTGGCGTGACGCGCACGGGCCCGGCAGCCCCTCATGCTATTTGGTGTCCTTTTGTATTTTCTGTTCGTCGTGGCGGTCGTCGCGCTGGTGTGCGTGGCGCCCTGGCGCGAGCGGGCGCTGGCCGGCGCGCGCGGCGCGTGGGCGCGGGCGCACGCGTGGGGGGCGGCCGGGCACGCGCGCGGCGCGCGGGTGACGTCCGCGGGCGCGGGCAGCGTGCGCGACGGCGGTCGTCGCGTGGGCGGTGCGGTGCGTCGCCATGCGTTGCCGCTGGCCATCGCGGCTGTGGCCATCGTCGGCCTGCCCCTGGGCGCAGCGCTGCTGCGCGGCGTGGTGCGCGTGGACAGCTTCGACCCGCTGGCCACGCACGACGTGGACGAGCGCGTCGCCGCGCTGCTGCAGGGCGAGCAGCTGGTGCCGCCGCCGCCGCTGCCGCCCGAGTTCTTCACCACGCCCGAGGTGTCGCAATGGCAGCCGCTGGCCGCGCACGCCAGCCGCCAGTGGGACCTGCTGGACGAGCGCTTCCGCCAGCGCCTGCTGCTGGCCTTCCGCCTGATGCAGGAGCGCCACGGCGTGGACATGGTGCTGGTGGAGGGCTGGCGCAGCCCGCAGCGGCAGGCCGAGCTGCAGGCCCTCGGGCCGGGCGTCACGCGCGCCGGCCCGTTCGAGAGCCAGCACCAGTTCGGCCTGGCCGCGGACTGCGCGTTCCTGCGCGGCGGCCGCATCGTCATCTCGGAAAAGGATCCATGGGCGATGGCGGCCTACGCGCAGTACGGCGAGATCGCGCAGGAGCTGGGCCTCACGTGGGGCGGCGCCTGGCGCAGCCTGCGCGACCTGGGGCACGTGGAACTGCCTCGCCACGCGCCTGTTACCGGACGTGGTGATAATCGCCCGCCAGAGTCCCGCTGAGGCGCGTTCGACGCCAGGACACACGGGACTTCGAAGAACTTCAGGGAGTGAGATGTCCAAGCCTTTCATCGTCGTCGGCGACAAGACCGACCACGGCGGCGTCGTGATCGCCGGATCCCCCGTCACGGATGCCGCCGGCAAGGCCATCGCCCGCGTGGGCGACCAGGTCACGTGCCCGCGCCGCGGCCATGGCACCAACACCATCGCCACCGGCGACCCCACCTGCATGATCGACGGCCAGGCGGCGGCGCGCGACGGCGACAAGACGGCCTGCGGCGCGACGCTGATCGCCTCGCAGACCCCGTCCACCGACTGACGCAGCGGGTCCCCCCGTGAATCGCTGCCACCCGCCGGGCCTGCCGGGGTCCGCGACAGGTCGCGCCGCGCCTTGGGAGCGTGCGTGACGCGCCTGCTCAAGTTCGCGGCGCTGTTCGTCGCCATCGCGTGCCTGACGTGGATCGTCGTGATCACGCGTTGGCGCGGCAACGGCCACGCCGTGGACGCCGGCGACCTGGTGCTGTGGCTGGGTGTGCTGCCAGTGGTGCTTTTCCTGCTGGCGCTGGCCGCGCGCTGGGCGGTGCGAGGCGCGTTGGCGGCGCAGGCGGCACGGGACACCGCGGCAGCGGCCGCGGCGTCGACCGCCGCCGCCGGCTCGGGTCCTGGTGGTGCGGCGGGCGCTGGCGCGGCACCGCAGGCCCCCGGGGTGGCCGACGCCTCGTCGACGCCGTGGCGGTTGCTGCACGCGGGCGTCCACGTCGCGGCCGGCACCGACGCCGCCAGCCTGCTCGCGGCGCTCGAAGCCGGCGCACCGCGACCGAAACCCGATGCGCGGCTCCGCGACCGCGATGGCCTGCCGGTGATGAGTGCGCGCATCGAGGCGCTCGGGACGGGACCGGTCGAGGAAGCGCTGGTGGCGCTGCGCGATGCGATGTCCCCCGACGCCGTCGACGCCGAGACGCTCCCGACGATCGATGCGTCCGTCGCCACCGCGCTGGCCATCGAGCGCCGCGTCGCCACCCGCGTGGTCCGCGCGCTGGCCGCGCTGTCACCGCTGCTCGACGAGTGCGCGCCCATGCTGGCCCAGGCGCCCGGCACCGTGCGGGTGCTCGCGGCGTGGCCGGAGGATTGGGATGACGCCGCCTGCGCGCTGGCGCAGCGCTGGCTCGACGCCCGCCTGGTGCCCGCGCAGCCATCGCCAGGCGCCACGGCCGCGCCGCGCTGGCTGCTGCAGGCCCAGCGACGCGCCGGTGCCGAACTGCTCGACGCCGCTGCGCGACTGCTGGATCCCTTGCAGCGCGAGGGCCGCGCCGACCCGGTCGTGCTGGTGGCCTGCCACAGTGATCTCGACGACGCCGCGCTGCGGCGCCTCGAATCGTCGCAGCGCCTGTTCCATTCGGCGCGCCAGCCGCGCGTGCCGATGCCCGGGGAAGGCGCGGCGCTGCTGGTGCTGTCGGCCGCGACGGCCCATCCCGCGACGGCCCGCACGGGAGATGCGCACGGGGCCGAGAACGCCGATGCGCACGCCCCTGCGTCCCTGCCAGTGATGGCGCTCGTGCACCGCGCGGCCACCGCCCGTCGCGCCGCCGACATCGACGCGCCGGGCCGCGTCGTCGCCGACGACACGCGGGCCCTCGCCAGCCGCGCGCTCGCGCAGGCGGGCGCCGCGCCCGGCAGCGTGGCGTCCCTCGCCTGCGACGCCGACCAGCACACCGCCCGCGCCACCGAACTCTTCGCCGTCACCCTGGACCTGCTGCCCGACCTGGACGCCGCCGACGACCTGCGCCTGGCGGGCACGCTCTGCGGCCGCCTCGGCCCCGCCGCGCCGTTGGTGGCGGTCGCGCTGGCCGCGGCCCGCGCCGCCGATTCGAAGCGCCCCGCGCTCGCCCTCTCCCTCGCGGACGCCCACTGGCGCGCCGCCTCCCTGCTGCTGCCCCCGACATGAACCGCTTCTTCCGACTCTTCCTCGACCCGCGCGTGCTGGGCGTGCTGGGCCTGGCCGCGCTGGCCGCCTTCCTGTTCCTCGGGGCCGATGCGCTGCAGGTGGGCCTGACGTGGGCCGCCATCGCCCTGGGCGTGGCGGTGCTGGCCTGGCTCGTCGTGTGGGGCGTGAAGCGCTGGCGCGCACATCGCGCGGCCGCCCTCTTGCAACAGGACCTGGAGGGCAACCTGGACGGCGGCGGCGGCGCGCGCGACGCCCGCGCCGACGGCAAGGCCGGCGGCGACAAGGCCCAGGCCGAGGCCATCCGCCAGCGCCTGCAGGAGGCGATGCAGACCATCCGCACGTCCCGCCTGGGCGAGCGCACGGGCCGCGCCGCGCTGTACGAGCTGCCCTGGTACATGATCATCGGCAACCCGGCGGCGGGCAAGAGCACGGCCATCGTGCAGTCGGGCCTGCGCTTCCCGTTCGCGCGCGGCACCGACAACATCCTGCAGGGCATCGGCGGCACCCGCAACTGCGACTGGTTCTTCAGCAGCGAAGGCATCCTGATCGATACGGCGGGGAGGTATTCGGTGCAGGAGGAGGACCGCGCCGAATGGCTCGGCTTCCTGGCCCTGCTGAAGAGGAACCGGCCCAAGGCGCCCATCAACGGCATCCTGATCGCGGCCAGCCTGGCCGAGCTGAACGAGGCCCGCCCCGACGCCACCATCCGCCTGGCCAAGAGCCTGCGCCAGCGCGTGCAGGAACTCACCGAGGCGCTGGAAGTGTTCGCGCCGGTGTACGTGCTGTTCACCAAGGCCGACCTCATCCCGGGCTTCGTGGAGTTCTTCGAGGACCGCGACCCCGCCGAGCGCGAGAAGGTGTGGGGCGCCACGCTGCCCTACCAGGTGGAGCAGCCCGTGGACGCGGTGGCGCAGTTCGACCGCCACTTCGACGAGCTGCAGGACGGCCTGAAGGAAGTGGCGCTGGCGCACATGTCGCTACACCGCGGCCAGGCGATGTCGCCCGCCATGCTGGCCTTCCCGCTGGAGTTCGCGGCCACCAAGCCCGTGCTGCGCAGCTTCGTGGCCACGCTGTTCGAGGAGAACCCGTACCAGCATCGCCCGGTGTTCCGCGGCTTCTACTTCACGAGTGCCGTGCAGGTGGGCGAGGCCAGCAGCCGCACGCGCAACGGCGTGGCGGAGCAGTTCGCGCTGACACCCAAGCTGGAGCACGCCACCGGCCTCGTGATGAGCGAGCACGGCTTCTTCCTGAAGGACCTGTTCTCGAAGGTGATCTTCGCGGACCGCGACCTGGTGCGCCAGCACGCCGGCCGCGCGCGGCAGCTGATGCGCACGTGGGCCTTCGCGGGCGGTGCGGCCACGCTGGCCCTGCTGCTGGCCGCGTGGAGCTGGTCGTGGGTGGGCAACCGGCAACTGGTGGCCAGTGTGCAGGCCGACCTGGAGAAGGCCGTGCACCTGCAGCAGGACCGCGTCGACCTGGCGTCGCGCCTGGAGGCCCTCACGCTGATGCAGGACCGCATCGAGGAGCTGGACGCGTGGAAGCAGCACCGGCCGTGGTCCGTGGGCCTGGGCCTGTACCAAGGCGACGCCGTGGAGCGCACGCTGCGCCGCGAGTACTTCCAGGGCGTGCGCCGCGTGATGCTGGAGCCGGTGGCCCAGGCGATCGAGGGCTACCTGGGCGAGGTCAACCAGCACGCGGGCGAGTTGAAGCCGGTGATGCATGAAGCGCTGGCGGCGGCGGGCACCGCCTCGGTGACGACCGAGGGCGCGACCGGCACGCCGGCAGCCGCCGCCACCGCCGCCACTGCCAACGCCGCCAGCGCCGCCGCGGTCGCCAACAACAGCGCCGCCCCCAAGGCCGTCGCCGTCCCCTCCCGCTACGCCGAGGCCTCCGCCACCGATGTCGAGGACGCCTACAAGGCCCTCAAGACCTACCTGATGCTGGCCGAGCGCCAGCGCATGGATTCGGCCCACCTCACCGACCAGGTCACGCGCTTCTGGCGGGGCTGGCTGGAGGCCAACCGCGGCACGATGCCCCGCGACCAGCTGATGCGCAGCGCGGAGCGCCTCCTCTCCTTCTGCATGGCCAACCTGCACGACCCGCAGTACCCGGTGCTGGACGACAACTTCGGCCTGGTGGACCAGACCCGCGACAACCTGCGCCGCGTCGTGCACGGCACGCCCGCCATCGAGCGCGTGTACGGCGACGTCAAGGCCCGCGCCTCCACGCGATACCCGTCGATCACGGTGGCCAGCATCGTCGGCGACAAGGGTCGCACGGTGGTGGCCGGCAGCGCCGTCGTGGCCGGCACGTTCACGCGCCAGGCGTGGGACGGCTACATCGACAAGGCGTTCAAGGACGCCGCCGCCAACGAGCTGCAGAGCACCGACTGGGTGCTGAAGACCTCCAGCCGCGACGACCTGTCGCTGCAGGGCAGCCCCGAGCAGATCCGCAAGACGCTGACCGACCTGTACAAGGCCGACTACGTGCGCGAGTGGCAGCGTTTCATGCAGGGCGTGTCCATCGCCGACTTCGGCAGCTTCGACGTGGCCGTGCAGCGCATGGACACGCTGGGCGACGCGTCGGAGTCGCCCATCCGGCGCCTCTTCATCACGCTCAACGAGCAGACGGCGTGGGACAACCCGACGCTGCTGAACGAGCGCCTGGGCGGCGCGCGGCGCGGCGTGGTGGAGTGGTTCAAGTCGTCCATCCTGCGCATGTCGCCGGCGTCGGTCGAGGTGAAGGTGGACGCCGACGGCGTGGGCGGCAAGGGCATCCCGATGGGCGCCATCGGCCGCGAGTTCGCGGCGCTGCCGCGCATCGTGCAGGCGCGTGACGGCGGGGCATCGTTGCTGGACACCTACCTGCAGGGCCTGGGCAAGGTTCGCTCGCGTTTCAACCAGATCCGCAACCAGGGCGACGCGGGCCCCGCAGCGAGGCAATGGATGGCGTCCACCCTGGACGGCGGCAACGGCTCGGAGCTGGCCGACACGCTGCGCTTCGTCGACGAGCAGATGCTCACCGGCGCCAGCGACGTGGCCCGCGCCACGCTCAAGCCGCTGCTGGTGCGCCCGCTGATCCAGTCGTTCGACGTGCTGGTGGGCCCCACCGAGGGCGAGGTGAACCGCCTGTGGGCCGCGCAGGTGCTGCAGCCGTTCCAGCAGAACCTGGCCGGCAAGTACCCGTTCGACCGCAACTCCAAGCTGGAGGCCGGCCCCACCGAGATCGCCCGCGTGTTCGGTCCGTCGGGCGCCATCGCCAAGTTCAGCACCGACGCGATCGGGCCGCTGGTGACGCGTCGCGGCGATGCCGTGACCCCGCGCCTGTGGGCCAACCTGGGCCTGCGGCTGAAGCCCGCGTTCGTCGAGGGCCTGCCGGCATGGATCGGCACCCTGGATGGCGCGGCCGGCGCGGCGCCGGTGGCCACGGCGGCCGGCACCGGCAATGCGGGGGCTGCGGGCGCAGGCGGCGGCGCCGGCGCGGCCGTCTCCACGTTCCAGCTGCTGCCGCAGGGCGCGCCGGGCTTCGTGTCGTACACGGTGGAGATCGACGGCCAGCAGATGGTTTACCGCAACGGCGCGGCCACGTGGGCCAACTTCGTGTGGCCCAACACGGCCGGCGCCCCGGGCGTGCGCCTCACCGGCGTCACGCCCGATGGTCGCACGGTGGAAGTGTTCTCGTCGCCGGGCAGCTTCGGCTTCGAGCGCCTCATCGACGCGGCGCGCGTCAAGAAGTTCCCGGGCGGCATCCGCGAGCTGAGCTGGGGGGAGGGGCGCCAGGCGATCACCGTGCAGTACCGCGCGGTGACCAGCCCGGGGCCGGCCGCGCCGCCGCCAGGGGCCGCGGGCCAGTCCGTTGCCGCCGCGGCCGCGGGCCTGCGCGGGCTCAGGCTGCCCGAGGTGGTGGCGGGTGCCGATGGCGCATCCGCGACGTCGCCGGGGGCGGCGCCGTTGCCTGGCACCGGCCAAGGCAAGGCCGTCGGCAACACGGCCGCTGCCAACGCCGTTGCGTCCGACAAGGGCCTGGCCGTCGCCCGCAACGGCGCTGCCGAGTCCGCCGAGGTGGCTCGATGAGCGCCACGATGCCGTACCCCACTGCGCGCTTCGGCCTGTCGGAAGCGCCTCCTGCCGCGACAGATGCCCCTGCGCTGCCGCCCGGCTCCCCCGTGACCCTCGCCTGGTTCGGCAAGCTGCCCTCACGTGGCGATTTCGTCCGCAGCGCGGGGCAGGGCGCGCTCACGCAGCAGCTGGACCGCTGGCTGTCGCAGGGCCTGGAGCTGGTCGCGCAGGACCCTCGCTGGAAGCAGCGCTACGACCAGGTGTCGGCCTGCCCCTTCGCGTTCCTCGCGGTGCGCGGCGGCATGGCGCTGGCCGGACATTTCACGCCCAGCACCGACGCCTCCGGCCGCCGCTTCCCGTTCGTCGCCACCGGCGCCTTCGAGGTGGCCGCGCCGCTGCGCCTGATGGCGCAATCCCCGCTGGCCCTGGCCGGCCTGTGGACCTGGCTGGCCACGTTCGGCCGCGAGGCGTGCGCGGCCGAGGACGCGGCCGCCACGCTGGCCCGCGCCGACGACGCCCGCCTGGAGATCGTGGCCGACACCCGCGGCCACGCCACCGCGCTGGAGGCCTTCCTCGACCTGCACACCGTCGGATCGCTGGAGGCGGGCCTGCGCGAATCGCACCCGCAGCTGGACCTGCGCCGCACGCTGCTGGCCCTGGGCCTGCTGCTGCAACCCGTGCCCGCCAGCGGCGTGTCGCGCCTGGACACGGGCCTCGCCCTGCCGCTGCCCGACGACCCCACGCTCAGCCCCCTGGTGGCCACGCTGTGGATGTCGCTGATCAGCGCCTTCATCGCGCGCGGCGATTTCGAGCTGGCCTTGTTCGTGGTGCCCCGCGGCGCCGCTGGCGGCCCGACGCTGTGCCTGGGCTTCGCGGGCGGCTCGCCCGCCACGCTGCACGCCGTGTTCGACACCGAGCAGCGCGCCACCCATTTCGTCGACGTGCTGGCGTCCGACTGGGTGGACGACCACGCCGACGGCGACTACGCCATGAAGAAACTGGGCAGCTACCTGCGCCAGCCGCAGCTGTCGATGCGCCAGGCCGTGGGCACGTTCCGCGAATGCTTCCTGGGTGAATGAACACGGTGATGAAGACCATGAGCCTGAAGAACTTGCAGACCCTGGCGCTGGCCGCCGCGTTGACGGGCACCGTTGTCGTCGCGGTCGATGCACGCGCGACCGACGCGGCCGCTGCTCCCACCGACAAGGTGGTCGTCAACGGCGTCGTCCCCGACGAGGCCACCCGCGCCGCCATCCTCGCCCGCGTGCGCGAGGTCTACGGCGCCGACCGTGTCGTCGACCAGCTGGGCGTGGACAAGCTGGCCGCGCCGCCGCACTGGACCGAGCTGGTGCAGAAGCTGGTCGACCCCGACCTGAAGAACGTCACCCACGGCCAGCTGCGCGTGCGCGGCAACGTCGTGGAGGTGGAGGGCCACGTGGAGAGCGAGGCCGTGCGCGCCCGCGTGGTGTCGCAGATGTCCACGCGCCTGGCCAACCCCACCTGGACCGTGCGCGACGGCCTGGGCGTGGCCGCGCCCGCGCAGAAGATGCTGGACGACGCCGTGGCGCGCCGCACCATCGCGTTCGAGTCGGGCAACGCCACCCTCACGCCCGCGGGCGCCCGCATGCTCGACGAGCTGGCCCCGGTGCTGAAGCAGTTCGGCGGTCGCCGCTTCGAGATCGTCGGCCACACCGACGACAGTGGCCCCCGCGAGTCCAACCTCGCGCTGTCCGCCGCGCGCGCCGAGGCCGTGCGCGCCTACCTGGTGAACAAGGGCATCCCGGCGGGCGACCTGGTCACCTCGGGCGCGGGCCCGGACCATCCCATCGCGCCGAACACGTCGGCGGATGGGCGCGCACGCAACCGGCGCATCGAGTTCCGCGTGCTGGCATGAGGGTCAGGTCTCCGACCTGACCTGGTGCCCCCGTCACTCCGCCCGCTTGTCGATCCCCAGCAACTCCTCGACATGCGCCAGCGAGGCGCCATCCTTCATCACCGCCCGCAGCCACTCGTGCAGCGGCATGTCGGACCAGTGCACGGCCTTGTCGGCCAGGTAGGCCACCGGGCTGTGCGGTTCGGTGTTGCGGAACCATTCGGCCACGCGGCGCAGCTGCTCCACGGCCTGGGCGCGTGAGGTGATGCGGGCGGGCAGGGCGGATGGTTGATGCGCGGCGGCCGTCGTCGCGATGACCGGGTCGATACCCCCGGCCGTATCAACGCCACCGGTCGACTCATCATTGCCGGGCGTCGCGCCCAGCGCGTCCCCCGCGCCCACGGCGGCCCCGCGCTCCGCGACGCCTGCCTCGCGGTCCAGCCGCGCCAGTTCCTCCACCGCCTGGTCCAGCGCCTCTCGCGCCCCCACGAACGACGGCGCGTCGTCCCCCAGCCGCACGTCCGCGCATGCCTGCAGGTGCGCGAGCGCTGTGCGCGCGCGCACGACGGCCGCGCGTCGCGCGCTCGCGGCCTCGCGACCCCCCGCCGCCACGTCGCGCAGGATGGCCTCGAGCGTCGCGGGCGCGGGCGCACCCGAGGCGCCGTGGCCCCCCGAGGACGACGACGACCCTGGGCCATGGGACCCGGACGACGAGCCGTTGCTGCCCGCGGCGCTGGCCGCCAGCCGCGCACTGCGCGCCGCCACCACCTCGGCCAGCGTATGTCGCCGCCCGTTGTGCAGCACCAGCGCCAACCCCGGCACCAGCGCCACCACGCGCGCCGCCAGCCAGCGCAGGTTGCCCACGCGTTGCTCCACGTCGCCGTCCTCGATGCGCGGATGCAGCTCGTCCCAGAACGTCTCCACCAGCCCGGCCGACAGCTCGATGCCGTCGGCCAGCCCGTCGAACCCGCGCAGCCGCGCCCAGGCATCGGCCAGCCAGCCTGCCACGCGCAGGTCCTTGGATCGCGTGCCCAGGATGGCCTCGCAAGCCCGGGCGACGCCGGGCCAGTCGGCGGTCTTCAGGGCGGCCACCCACTCGCCCTGGTCCAGCGTGGGGTCGTCCTCGCGGCGCATCTCGGCGATGGCGTCGAACTCGGTCGAGAAGGACAGGTCGTCGCCGCAGGGCTGGACGGTGGACAGCGGAGCGAGCAGGGCGGGCGTGGTCATGGTGCGTGAAATTGCGGAACTACTCATCCTGAAGCCTTGTCCAGACGGCAAGACTGCCGTCGGAAGCAGGGGGAAATCGACTACCGGCGGAAAGCGTCGCCCTTTCGCCTCCCGCGCCGTCATGTGCGCGCCAGACACCGGTCGCCGGCACCACGTCGCCGGACACCAGATCGCGAGGCGTGTCAGGCGCCGCGGGATTGTGCTCAACGGGGACGGTGTGGGGCGTCTCGAATTGATATGACACTTCCTCTGCCGGGACATTGCCCGTCGAGTACCGATCATCCCGCCACAGCAGACGCCAGATCGTTGGCGCTCCTTCCCCACGCAGATCGTCGCCCTCGAAAGCCAACGACGGAGCGCGTGCTGCTCGTTGCAGGTAATTCATGCATCCACGAACATGTGCGGGCGCGTCACTTGTCTGCCGCTGCCCGAGCAAGCCCATCCACCTCGTCGACGGGCCTGCTATCGGTTCCCAGATGCCGTCGAATGGCACGCTCTGCCCAGTGGTGACGACCACGTGTTCGGGCGGGTCGGGCACCTCGGGCAGCTGCGCCAGTGGGGGCAGGGGAGGATCCGGCCAATGGTCGCCGAAGAGCACGCCTCTTCCGCTTGCGCGACCGAAGAAGTGGATGGGTGCTGGTAGATCGGTATTTCGCGATTCGAGCACGAGGCCTCCTGACGAGAGCACGGTCTGGAGGTCGGCGAGGTGAGCTTCCAGAGATGGAAAATCGGGATGCTGATCCACGTTCTCAGCCATGCCGCGAGTCCAGAACAGCTTCTCCACGATGCCATCCGTCCAGTAGTGGACGGCGCGACCCGCCTCCCAGAACGAAGGGAACCCGCGTTGGAAGAAGCCGACGTACCGGAACGTATTCCGATCACCGCGGGCGAGCGCTGCCAAGGCTGCATCCATCGAGGACAAGCCTGCGAGGAGATCCGAGATGGCGCTGTCCGACACCAAGGGTCGGCCGCGCTTGTCACATGCGGAATCGTCGTCGTGGATCTTTCGGAAATCCTCGACGACGCGCCGATGGTATTGCGCGATGTGCTGCCACGCCGCGAGCGAGCTGTACTGCTTCAGCAGGCGGAAGAGGATGCGACGTTGACATGGCGTGGGGAGAGGGTAGGCCATCAGTGCGCCCCGGCCTGTTCAGAGGGCGACTTGGAGGCACGCTCGCGCGCGCCCAGCCGCACGGCCCGGATCGTGGCGCGAACGAGTGCTTCGCCGTAGCCCCAGACGCCGTTCGCGTCCTGCCAACCAGTCGGGCGGATTTCCCATCGGACACCACCCATCACATCGCTCCAGCGCATGCCGGAAGCGACGACCTGCTCACCGCGTTCCTGCAGCTTCTTGTAGACCGCCGGCTCCAGCTGCAACATGGCTTGCTTGCCGCCTCCTGTCAGGTACTGTCCGGCGATCTTCTGCGAGGACTGTTCAGCGATGATGCCCGTGCAAGCCTTGATTCGACCACTCTCCAGGATGGTGCCCACCAGCACGAAGCCGTCACGATTCCATTCATCGAGCACGGCGGCCTGTTCGCGCCACGCGCGTGCGGTCGTTGGCGCCGCGCCGAGGCCCCAGTAGGCAGGAAACGCCTGCGTGCGACCTGGCGCGATGCTCTCGACCACATCGATGCCGTGGGTCGTACCTTCGGGACCGAAGAATCGATAAATCTGTTCACCGGACGAAAGTTCGCGGTTGACGATCTTCCCGCCGAAGGTGCTGATATCGGCCCCGCGAAGCGCCGGGAAGCCTGGCGCATGCTTGTAGATTCGCTGCTCTTCGGCGATCGCGACGTTGGATGAATTCTGGGCGATGCCACCTCGGTGAGTGGCATGGGCTCCGAAACCTTCTTCGAGACGGGCTTCCTCCGCGAAGTGCACTGCCGCCTTGTCGCCGGCGGTGGCGGTGTGTGCCACGGCCCTGCTGGTGGTCTCTCCGCCTGTGTGGACGAACCTCTGGATTTCCGACAACGTCGCATCCAGATCCTTCAGCGCCTGGGGCACCATCGTCGCAGCCTTCTGTCGCAGCGTCACCAAGCCATTGCGGAGCGACTGGATGCGAGCCAGCAACGCATCCCCCAGCACCGCTCCCAGCTTGGCCTGGATCTGCCCCAACGCACGGCTGATCGTGTTCAGCAACCCGTTGAACCGCTCCAGCACCTGCGCCTGGTACTTGGCGAAGTTCAGCTCCAGCAGCCACCGCTCCGCATGCCCCACGCCGATGCGATTGAGGAAGGCCACGATGTCGCGCCCCACCTCCGCCATGCGCGCGGCGCGCGCCGCGCCCGCCAGCGCCGCGGCCTCGCGCGCGGCGCCCAGCGTCAGCCGGCCCACACCCTTCACCACGCCGCCGATCACGGGAATCAGCGCGAAGACGAGGACCACGAGCAGGATCCACTCCCACTTGTCCTCGCGCGACTTCGGGTCGTCCACCATGCGGATCGACACGATGATCAGGTCGCGCGCGGCGGTCACGTCGCCCACCAGCGGGATCATGCCGATCACCGCGTCGACGATGATCTGCGACAGGCTGGCGTGGCGGTTGGCGGCGCCCTTGACGGTGCCCCAGAGCCATTCGCCGGCGTCCATCGCCATCGACTCGAAGGCCTCGACGCTGAGGCCGCCCGGCGGCGGCTTGGCGGGGCCGGTCATGGCGCGCCTCCACCGGCCTCGTCACCTGCATACGCATCCACCAGCGATGCGAGCTTGTCGTCCGCCGGGTCGGGATCGTGGTCGGGTGTCGCCCGTGTGTCCACGCGCGCGAATGCCTGCGGGGACGGCCCGTACGTGACCGTGGCCACGGGCGACGGCGCGCCCGAGATCGTCGCGCGACCGCTGCCGTCCAGCGTGCCGCGGCGCACGCTGCCGTCGGCGAACGTGGCCTCGTAGTCGGCACCGGCCAGGCCGGCGTCGTCGTGGTAGCGGTGGTCCAGCAGGATGGTGGTCTGCTCGGCTGCCGTGCCGCCAGTCGGCAACGCCGGCAGGCTGGCCGGCGCGCTGGCCGCGGCCTCGAACGCGTGCGTGGCGCCCTGCACCGTGAACGCACCCGGGGTGACGACCGTGATGTCGCCGCCCTCCAGCGTCACCGACGACTCGCCCGCCGCCAGCTTGATGCGCTGCTGCGCGCTGATGCGCAGCTCGTCGTTCACCGATCGCACGGATACCGACTGGTCGGCCAGCACCTGCAGCGCATCGGTGTGCGCGCGCAGCTGCAGTGGGCCCTGCGCGGTGGTGGCGTTCAGGCCGCCCGCGTGCGTGAACAGGCTGGTGGTGCCGCCGCTGATGGCCGACACCGTGTGCGCGGCCACGACGTGCAGGTCGTCCTGCGCCGCGAGCGAGGTGGAGGTGCCTGAGAACAGCGTGATGCTGGCGGGCGTGGCGGCCAGCAGCGCGGCCGGCGTGTCCAGCAGCGCCAGCGGCGCGGCGAAGGCGGGCACCGGGTCGCTGCCCGGCGTGCGGCCATCGCCACCGGACTTCACGGCAGGCTGGCCATTGACGGTGCCGGGATGATGGCCGTTGCGCGCGGGGTCGATCGCGCGCATCAGCGCGTCCACGGCGCCGCCGTCCGCCGGCGTGGACAGCGGCTGCGTGCCCACCGCGCCCGCGGCCTGCGCGATCGCGCGCGTGGTGGCCAGCGCGTCGGTCATGCGCTGCAGCGCCTCGTCGGCGTCCATCTGCGTGCCCGCCGCGCTGCCGCCCGCGCCGCCGCGCATCGACGACGTGAGCAGCAGGCCCTGCCCGCCGCGCACCATCGACCAGCCTGCCGTGCCGGCCTCGAAGCCCGCGCCGCGCCAGGCGCCGCGGAAGGCGTCGTCGCCCGAGTGCTGGATCAGGTGGCCCAGGCCCAGCTCCGACGTGGCCTGGCTGGTGTGCAGGCGCGTGCGCAGCTGGCCGGGGGCGTCGTCGACCGCCCACTGGTGGAAGCCGTCGCCGTCCAGGCGCGTGCTGTGCAGGCCGGCGATCGTGCCGGGATGATTGGTGCCCGCGTCCTCGCCGGCGGCGAAGGGCTGTGCATCGGCGCCGTCATGCAGGCCGCCCGCGATCACGGGCCGGTCGATGTCGCCGTCCAGGAACTGCACCTTCACCTCCGAGCCGATGCGCGGCGTGTAGACCGAGCCCCAGTCGGCGCCCGCCGAGGGTCCGCCCACGCGCACCCACGTGCCGGAGCGCTCGTCGCCGGGCGCGTTGCCGATGGCGTCCGTGCCGAAGCCGGTGGGCAGGCCGCCGGCGTTGGGCTGCTCGCCGCGCTGGAAGTGGAACTGCACCTTCACGCGGTGGTCGCGGTCGGGCATGACGGCGGCGTCCGCCAGGCCCACCACGCGCGCGGTGAGCGTCTCGGGCGCAGTGGGGGCCGCATGCCACGTGGGCACGAGGGGTGCCGCGGCCGGCGCGCAGTGGAAGCGGTTGGCGTACGTGCCCCGCTCCACCGCGCCCCGGCCCAGCAGGCGCGCGGCCTCGCTGCCCAGGTTGTTGGCGGCCTCGTGCTCCACGGCCAGCACGGTGAAGGCGTTGTCGTCGCGCAAGTGCGAGGCCAGCAGCGCCGCCGGGTCGTCGAGGGCCGACGTGTTGGCGCCCCAGGACGCGTGGTCGACGAGCGAGAAGCGGGCCCCCGCGCGCAGCGCGCGCACGTTGCCGGCGCCGTCGAAGCGCTTGGCGCGCAGCTCCAGCGCGGCCAGTGCGCGCGCCGCGGCGGCGTCGGCCTCGTCATCCGTCTGGAAGTGGCCGCGGCCCGCGCCGTCGTACACTGGCATCGACGGTTGCTCGCCCAGCGACAGCGCGGACATCGCCTGCCCGGCGTGGCCCGCCAGCTGGCGCTCGTCCCAGCGGCCCACGGTGACGGCATCCGACGTCCAGCGTCGTTGCGCGCTGAACGCCGTGACGGTGTCCTCGAACCCGGGCAGGTAGGCCGCGGGGTGGCGCATGGCGAAGCGCACCGGCCCCAGGTCGTCGCGTTGCACCGCGGCATCCGCGATCACCAGGCGGTGCCGCGCCTTGCCCTGTGCGTCGGCGGCCGCGCTGTCCGCTGCATCCAGATGTTCGAACCACCCGTGCAGGCCCTCCTGGGCCAGCAGCCGCTGGACGAACGCGAGGTCGCTCTCGCGGAACTGCGTGCACAGCGGGCGCTTGACCATGGCGGTCAACGTGTCGTCGCCCACCGCCAGGCGCCACTGCGCCTCGGGATAGTCGGCGAACACCTGCTCGATGATGTCCAGTGCGGTCAGGTCCTGGAAGACGAACGAATCGGTGCGCGCGCGCAACCACTCGAGCCACGGGCCCATCGTCAGCCGATAGCGCGCCAGGCCGCCGTCGCTGCCCAGCTGCGCGGCCTGCAGCACGTAGCCGTGCCAGGGCTGGTAGGTGCCATCCGCGCGCTTCAGGCGCACGGTCATCTGCTCCCCGATCAGCGTCTTCAGCTCGAACTGCGCCGACGTGGAGACGGCGTCCAGCACCAGCTCGAACGGCGCGGAGACGGCCTCGCGCATCGTGCAGTGCTCGGGCAGCAGCGCGAGGGCGGGCAGGGCGGTGTCCACCTGCAGCAGGCGGTCGCCGTCGCCCAGCAGCGCGGCGAAGTCCAGGCGCGACGTGACGGCGTCCGGCAGCCCCAGGCCGCCGATGGCGTCCATGAACCCGCTCACGGCAGCGTGATCGTGACGTAGGCGGGTTGGGGCGCGAGCTTCACCACGTCGGTGTAGGGCGCCAGGTCGTGCGACGTGCGCTGCTGCAGCGTGGCGCGCAGGCCGATGAAGCCCACCAGCGCCAGCGCGGCGAACACGCTGCCCATCACCCACAGCGGCACCTCGGTGCGCAGGCGATGCACGATGCGGTCGGGCGGCGCCCAGTGCGGCGCGAAGGGCGCACGTCGGCCCTGCAGGTGCACGATCTCGTCGCCCAGGCGGGCGGTGAGGTAGCCGAGCTTCTCCACGCCTTCCAGCACGTAGCGGCCCTGGAAGCCCAGCAGCAGGCACATGTGGAAGACCTCCAGCACCTGCACGCGGCGCGCGCCCTCGCGGCGCATCGCCTCCAGCGAATCGAAGAACTTCTCGCCGGCCATGTGCTCGCCGAACAGCTCCAGCTGCAGGGGCTGCCGCTCCCAGGCGTCGCGGATGCGCAGCTTGGACATCAGCACCAGCTCGTCCACCAGCGCGCAGAACGCGAACTTCGCCTGGTACACGTCGTCGGCCGGCAGTTGCAGGCGCTGCGCGCCGCGCTCCACCTGCGACAGCAGCTGGCGCAGCCGCTCGCGGAAGGTGGCCGCGTCGGCCGGCGCGTAGCCGTTGCGCAGCAGGAAGACCATGTAGAAGCCGGGATAGAACAGGTCGGTGAGCGTGCGCGCCTCGGCCGACATGGAGGCGGGCGTGGGCGCGGGCGACGCGCCCGCGACGTGCGCGGCGGCGCCGAGCAGGGAGGGGACGGGCGTGGAAGGCGTCATGGGCGTCATGGCGGCGGTCATCGCGTGGGGATCAGGACTGGCCGTTCAGCGCGAACAGCTCGAGCTGCAGGTCGGGCAGGCCGCTCGGGGCGTACAGCTGCACGGTGCGCGACTGCATCATGCGGTCGTACAGGGTGCCGCGCGGTTCCAGCGCGAAGTAGTAGTGCCCGGGGCGCACGGGGATGGCCACGGGCACCTGCGGCGCATGCGTCAGGCGCACGCCCGCGATGGCCGACAGCACCATCTTCTCCACGTCGTCCGGCGCGCCGATCTTCAGGCGCGCGGGGATGGCCTCCACCAGGTCGGCCGGCGGCAGGCTGGCCGAGACGCCCAGGTACAGGCGCGTGGAGGCGTCGATCTTCTCGGACTCCAGCCGCGCCTGGTGGTACGACGGCCGCACCTCGGTGATGGCGATGGAGAACGACTTGGTGGAGATCACCGTCTCCAGCAGCTCGCGCACGATCTGGTCCAGGCGAACGAAGGCGGCGCCGGGCGCGGCGTGGTCGTACTGCGGCAGGTCGGCGAGCGTGTGCGTGCGCGAGAACGTCATCAGCGCGCCCGCGAGCTCCAGCAGCCGCTCGAACAGGCGCTCGGGGTGCAGCAGCGGGTGGTGCAGCAGGTGCGACAGGCCCGCGAACGCGGCGCTGCAGGTGTGCAGCAGCCAGAACGACGCGATGTCGCCCGAGCGGAACTCGATCACGTGGCGCGAGGGCTCGCGGTGCACGCCGTACAGCGCGTCCACCTTGGCCTGCAGCACGTCCAGCAGGCGGCGCAGCATGGCCTGCAGCACCGGCGCCGACGCGATGGCCATGGCCGGCGGCACGAAGTGGTGGTCCAGCTCGAAGCCGCCCGTGGCCTGGCGACGCAGGCGCAGCAGCGGCAGCGTGGTGAGGTGCGAGCGCGGCTCCAGGTCGCTCACCAGGCGCAGGCGCCGGCGCAGCGTGGGCACGGGCGCGTCCACCGCGGTGGTGAACCAGTCGGACGCCTCCTCGTGGCGCAGCAGGTAGCGTGACGCGGCGGCCGCGTCCTCGTCCGGCCGCGCCACGTTGCGGCCCGCGCCGCGCATGGGCGCCAGCGCCAGGTGGAACACGATGTCGGCCGTGCCGGTGGGCAGGCTGGCCAGCGCCACCGGGTCGGGCAGCTCGTCGTCCTGCGGCGCGGCGCAGGGGTCGCCATCGGGCAGCACGGCCTGCAGCGCGGTCAGGCGCAGGCTGCCGGCGGCCAGCGCGTCCACGTCCACCTTCAGCTGGCGCACGCCCCAGCTGTAGGGGTGCAGTGCGCGGGCCGTCTCGGCCTGCCGCCACTCGTGGTACGCGTCCTGGCGCTGGAAATGCTGCGGGCGGAGCATCAGCCCCTCGCCCCAAAGAACCTTGGGTGAACGGATCACGTGAATCCCTGTACTTCTCTTCGTTGTTCGATGCATCGCGTGTGGTCGGCATGGTGGCCGCCGCCGTCGCGAACTCCCTGTGCACGAGGGTCGAGCCCCGCGCGGTGCGCGAGCTTACTTCACCCCGCCGGGCCTGCGCAGTGCACGCCGGCCACGCGCAGCATCTCCGGCGCGACGTCCAGCGCATTGCCCGCCGACACGCTCATCGCGCAGCCGTGCACGCCCATCGTGATGCCCGTGCTGGCCGCTGCCTTCGTGTCGAAGACGAAGCGCCAGCGGCGATCCGCGGGAGCGCGGAACAACGCGACGACGCCGACATAGGGCGCCTCCGCGGTGACCGTCTCCACCACCTCGTGGCGTTGGCCCGGCGTGAGCACGATCTCCTTCGCCTCGACGATGTCCTGCGCGAGCTCGGACGATCTCGAGGCCTTCAAGTCGGAGAACGCGTCGAGCTGTGCGCGCTCGAAAGCCGTCTTGTCACGCAGCTTGTAAATCCTTGCAACAACTGAAAGCGAGCGGCCCGAATCATCAGTATTGAGGATGTCTCCGGCATGCAATCGGAGCGTGACCTGGCGGCTTCGGACGGACATGCGGGTTGGCAGGTCGGTGGGCACCTGGTCGATCGACGGCGTGGCCGGGCGCGACACGCCGAAGGCCTGGAGCGTGCGGTCGACGAGGCCCGGACCGTCGCTGGAACTGGCGCAGCCGGCCAGTGAAACGAGGGCCGCGACCGTGGTGAGGAGGCGGGTGGGCGCGCATCGCGCGCGGCGTCCGTTGGACGGCTGTCGACGAGCGTCGGCGGGGACTTCTGGAAGGCGATCGGGATGCATGGAAACGGCGGTTGGCGACGCGGATCTCGCGTGTCGCGCGATACGTGCTGACGTATCGGCGCTCCGCCTTATGCAGGGCCTCTCCTTTACTGTCAAGACCCCCGCAGTGGTGCGCGAAATGTGCGCAGGAGTTGGCGAAAAGCTCGCATATAGTCGGCTCCCGCTGCGGTGCCCGGTCTCGGATCGGCCGCTGCGGTGAAGTCGAAAATACAGGGAGAAGTATCCGGTGAAGAGAGGTCGAACGCCCGTGGGCGGTCGTCGCTGGGAGCGTGCGCGTGCATCGCTCCAGACGTTGCGCCAAGTCGCCGTCGCGTGTGTCGCCGCCAGTGTGCTGGCCGGCTGCGCGACCCTCGAAACCCCCCCGCCGGCGCCCGCGCCGGCTCCGGCGGTCGTGTCGCTGGACGAGTGGTTGAACCGCGGTGACGCGGCGCTCAAGTCGAACGACCACGTCGCGGCGCGCGATGCCTTCCGCGCAGGCGCCAAGGACTATCCCACCGCCAAGCAGCCGTGGCTGAAGCTGGCCGAGGACTACTTCAACGCGCAGGACTACGGCAATGCCGTGCTCGCCGCGCAGGAGGCGCTGCAGCGTGATCCGCGCGACCGGCTGGCGCACAGCGTGCTGGCCGTCAGCGGCCTGCGGCTCACGGCGGGCTCGTTGATCGCGCTGCGCGAGGACGGCGCGTACCCGGTGGGATCGCGCGACGAGGCGCTGGCCGTCACGCACTCGCTTCGCGAGGTGCTGGGCGAGCCGGTGCTGGTGCCGCAGGCCGAAGCGCCGGCAGCGCCCGTGGTGCACCGGCGCACGGCGCGTGCCGCGGCCGGCGGCGCCTCGGCGGCCGCCCCGCACGCCGCGGCTGCCACGCCCGGGCCGGTGCCGGCCCCCGCGCCCGCGCCGCGCGCCACCACGGCCGCCGCGGGCAATCCGCTCGACAAGTTGAAGTGACCCCCGGGCCGGTCACGCCGGCCCATCTCGTTCGATGGAAGCCTGAAAGGACAGGACATGGCCAAGAAAGACAGTGTGCAGAGCCGTCTCGGCAAGGTGCGCCCCCCGCGCGTGCACCTGACGTACGACGTGCAGGTGGGAGACGCCATCGAGCAGAAGGAATTGCCCTTCGTGGTGGGCGTGCTGGGCGAGTTCTCGGGGGACGCCAACCCCGACAAGCCCCTGCCCAAGCTGAAGGAGCGCAAGTTCGTCAACGTCGACCTCGACAACTTCGACGACGTGATGGCCGGCATGACGCCCGCCGCCTCCTACCGCGTGAAGAACAAGCTGTCGCCCGAGGGCGGCGAGTTCGGCGTGAACCTCGCGTTCACCTCCATGGACGACTTCCGCCCCGAATCCGTGGTGCAGCAGGTCGAGCCGCTGCGCCAGCTGGTCGAGGCCCGCACCCGCCTCTCCGACCTGCGCAACAAGCTGGCCGGCAACGAGAAGCTGGATGACCTGCTGTCGGACGTCCTCTCCAACACCGAGCAGCTGAAGCGCCTGGGCGCCGAGGCCGCCAGCACCACCAAGGAGTGAGCGCCATGGCCGAATCCACCCTGTCCCCCGCCGCCGCGCAGGCCGTGCATGCGGACGCGCCCTCGCTGCTGGACCAGATCGTCGACCAGAGCAAGGTCGCGCGATCGGACGTCGAGCACGCCCGCGCCCGCGACATCATCTCGGAGCTGGTGAAGGAGGTGCTGCAGGGCACCGTCGTCATGTCCGAGAACCTGTCGGTCACGCTCGACGCCCGCGTCGCCGAGCTCGATCGCCTGATCTCCGAGCAACTGAGCGAGGTGATGCACCACCCGTCGTTCCAGAAGCTCGAGTCCAGCTGGTCCGGCCTGCACTACCTGTGCAAGCAGACCTCCACGGGCTCGGGCATGAAGATCAAGCTGCTCAACGCCCAGAAGAAGGAGCTGGTGCGCGACTTCAAGTCAGCCATCGACTTCGACCAGAGCGCGCTGTTCCGCAAGGTCTACGAGGAGGAGTTCGGCACCTTCGGTGGCGCGCCCTTCGGCACGCTGGTGGGCGACTACGAGATCACGCGCCAGCCGGAAGACCTGTACTTCGTCGAGCAGATGAGCCACGTGGCCGCGGCCGCGCACGCGCCGTTCCTGTCGGCCGCGTCGCCGGAGCTGTTCGGCCTGGATTCGTTCACCGAGCTGGGCAAGCCGCGCGACCTGTCCAAGGTGTTCGACACGGTGGACTACGCCAAGTGGCGCTCGTTCCGCGAGTCGGAGGACGCGCGCTACGTGGGCCTGGCGCTGCCGCGCTTCCTCGGCCGCCTGCCGTTCGACCCGAAGCACGGCACGGCCGTGGAGAACTTCAACTTCGTCGAGGACGTGGACGGCAGCGACCACGGCAAGTACCTGTGGGTCAACGCGGCCTACGCGATGGCCGCGCGCCTCACCGCCGCGTTCGAGCAGTACGGCTGGTGCGCCGCCATCCGCGGCGTCGAGGGCGGTGGCCTGGTGGAAGACCTGCCCACGCACACCTTCAAGACGGACGAGGGCGAGGTGGCGCTGAAGTGCCCCACCGAGATCGCCATCACCGATCGCCGCGAGAAGGAGCTGTCGGACCTGGGCTTCATGCCGCTGGTGCACTGCAAGAACACCGACTACGCCGCGTTCTTCGGCGCGCAGTCGGCGCAGAAGGCCCGCAAGTACGAGAGCGACGCCGCCAACGCCAACGCGGTGCTGTCGGCGCAGCTGCAGTACATGTTCAGCGTCTGCCGCATCGCGCACTACCTGAAGGCGCTGATGCGCGACAAGGTGGGCAGCTTCGCGTCGGCGCAGAACGTCGAGGAACACCTGAACCGCTGGATCCGCCAGTACGTGGTGGAGGACGACAACGCCACCCAGGACACCAAGGCCGCCTACCCGCTGCGCGAGGCCAGCGTGCAGGTCTCCGAGGTGCCGGGGCGTCCGGGCACCTACCGCGCGGTGTCGTTCGTGCGGCCCCACTTCCAGCTCGATGAACTGTCGGTGTCGTTGCGACTGGTCGCCGAGTTGCCGTCATCCCAGCAGGGCTGACGAACCCATCCCGCCAACGGGATAACTCAACCGCAAGGAGGAAACTTTTCCCATGAAGGACATTTACGTCAAGTTCGACGGCGCTTCCGAGCTCCAGGGCGACAGCACCGATGCGAAGCACGCCAACGAGATCGAGGTTTCCTCGTTCCGTCACCTGCTGTCGCAGCCCAAGTCGTCCAGCGCCTCGTCGGCCGGCGGCCACACCGCCGAGCGCACCGAGCACGGCGAGATCCTGCTGATCAAGGACATCGACAAGTCCACGCCGAAGCTGAACCGCGCCTGCTCCGCCGGCACGGTGTACCCCAAGGTGTACCTGACGTTCTACCGCGCCTACGGCGGCTCGGGCGCCACGTCCACCTCGCAGACGCGCGTGGACTACTACAAGATGGTCCTCGAGAACGTGGTCGTCTCGTCGTCCGAGACCGTCGTCGCCGACGGCGAGCTGCCCACCCAGAGCTTCGGCCTGAAGTACGGCAAGGTCACCTGGGAATACAAGCAGCACAAGATGGACGGCTCGTCCACCTCCACCGGCGTCGCCGGTTGGGACCTGCGCACCAACGTCGCGGTGTAAAGCGGAGGGCTGGCATTGCCGCTTGCCTGCGCAGCAGGCGGGCGGCGATGCCTGTCCCCGCCCGACACGCTCGCACCGACGGTGCAGCGTGTCGCCCCTGATCAACTTCGCGGCGGCGTCCATCGCGCCGGTCCGCTCCGACCCCACCCGCGTTCCCCGATGGACCTGTTCGCCCCCTCCCTCCTCGACAAGCTCCTCGCGACGCGCGCCGACATGGCCGTGCGGGGCACGATCCCCCGGCTGGGCGTGGAACAGGTGAAGGAATCGGTCGCACGCGACATCGAGACGCTGCTCAACGCGCGCCCCGGCTTCGAGGCTGCGCAGCTCGCCGCCCAACCGCTGGCCGCGCGCTCGCTGCTCACCTTCGGCCTCACCGACATCGCCTCGCTCAGCGTGGCCAGCGACCGCGATCGCGGGCGCATCACCGAGGCCATCCGCCGCGCGCTGGCCGACCACGAGCCGCGCCTCACCCAGGTCGAAGTCACCGTGCACGACAGCGCCGAAGTGGGCGGCGGCCTGCGCTTCGCCATCCGCGCCAAGCTGCTTCTCACGCCCAGCACCGAGCCCGTCGCGTTCGATGCGGTGCTGCATCCCGGCTCGCATCGCTACGCCGTCTCGCGCGGCCGGCCCGGCGCGGCCGACTGACGACGCCGCCCGCCGCCCGCGCCGCACGACGCCATGCAGGACCTGCTGCCCCACTACGAACGCGAGCTCGCCTTCCTGCGCAGCCATGCCGAGGAATTCGGCCGCCGCTACCCGCGCATCGCCGGCCGCCTGGCCGTCAACGGCGACGGCCTGCAGGACCCGCACGTCGAGCGGCTGGTGCAGGCCTTCGCGCTGCTCAGCTCGCGCATCCACAAGCGCCTGGACGACGACTTCCCGCTGTTCGCGGAATCGTTCCTGGAGTTGCTCTACCCGCACTACCTGCGGCCGCTGCCGTCCTGCTCCATCGCCGCGTTCGACGCCGGTGGCGCGGCGTCGCAGCTGAGTCGCGCGGTCGTCCTCCCGCGCGGCACCGCGCTCAACACGCGCCCGCTGCAGGGCGTCACCTGCCGCTTCCGCACTACCAGCGCGGTGCAGCTGCTGCCGCTGCGCATCGCGGCCGTCACCTTCCGCGGCACGGCCACCGCGCCCGTGGGCACCGAGGTGCCGCGCGCGGCCACGGCGCTGCTGTCGCTGCAGCTCGAGCTCACGTCGCCGCAGGCCAGCTGGGCCACCTTGGGCGTGGATGCCCTGCGCCTGCACGTGGACGGCGACCCGTCGCTGGTGACCACGCTGCGCGAGGCGCTCACCAGCCGCGTGCTGGCCACGATGGTGCAGCCGGCCAGCGTCGGCGCGTGGTCCGTCGACCGCCAGGCGCTGCCACGGCTGGTCGGCCTGGACGACGAGGACGCGCTGCTCGACTTCGACGCGCGCTCGCACACCGCCTACCGCCTGCTGACCGAGTACTTCGGCTTCCCCGAGAAGTTCAACTTCGTCGACCTGCCGCTGCCCGCCGCCGTCCGCAACGCGCCCGGACGCAGCCTGACGCTGCACCTGGCGCTGGGCGGCCTGCGCAGCGACGGGGACGAGGCGCGCCTGCTCGAGACGGTGACGTCCGCCAACCTGCTGGCCGGCTGCGCCCCGGTGGTCAACCTGTTCGCCACCCGCGCCGACCCGATCCGCGTCACGCACGCTGCCACGATGCATGCCGTGCTGCCCGATGGCCGCCGCGCGTGGGGCCACGACGTCTACGCCATCGACCGGGTGTACCGCCTGCACCAGACCGACGCGGGCGAGGCCGTGCAGGTCTTCAAGCCGTTCTACTCGCTGCAGCACGACGACCTGCTGCGGGAGGGCGACGAGGGCGGCCGCTACTGGTTCTCGCACCGGCAGTCCGGCGAGGGCCGCAGCCCGGGCTTCGAGACCGAGATCGGCCTGGTCGACCTCGACTTCGACCCGGCGCTGCCGCAGACGGACACGCTGTCCATCGATGTGCGCGCCACCAACCGCGACCTGCCGTCGCGCATGAGCATCGGCAATCCTGGAGGCGATCTCTTCGCCGACGGCGGCGGCCCGTGGCGCGAGATCCGCCTGCTGCGCAAGCCCACCGCGCCGCATCGCTTCGACACGCAACGCGGCCTGCTGTGGCGGCTCATCTCCCAGCTGTCGCTGAACCACCTGTCGCTCACCGGCAGCGGCATCGACGCGCTGAAGGAGATGCTGCGCCTGTACGACCTGCCGCGCAGCGCCACCAACCAGCGGCTGATCGACGGCCTGGCGAGCGTGGACTACAAGGTGGCCCAGGCGTTCCTCGAAGGCGAGCCGTTCGCGACACTGGTGCGGGGCACGGCCATCCGGCTCGTGGTGGACGACGAGCATTTCGTCGGCACGGGCCTGCACCTTTTTGCCGCGGTGCTGGAGCGGTTCTTCGCGCTCTACGCGCACCTCAACAGCTTCACGCAGCTCACGCTCGTGTCCTCGCGCACGGGGCAGGACCTGGTGAAGTGCAAGCGCCGCAGCGGCGAGGAGCCGTTGCTGTGAACGCGCCGCGCGAGCTGGCGGCCGTCACCGCCGTCACGCCTGCAGGCGTCACCCCGCCGCGCCGGGGCCCGGATGCCGGCGCGATCGACCGGCTGCTGGAGGCGCCCCAACGCTTCGAGTTCCACCAGGCGGTGCGCCTGCTCCAGCGCTGGCTGGACGATCAACCGGACGACGACCGCGCGGTGCTGCGCTTCCGCAACTCGCTGGCGCTGTCGTTCCCGGCCAGCGAGATCGCCTCGCTGGAGACCGAATCGCGGGAGGCGTCGACATCGCTCTCGCGCCTGTCCCTCACCCCGGCCTTCATGGGCCTGCTGGGCGCCAATGGTGCACTGCCGCTGGCCTACAGCGAGCAGTTCGCCGCGCACGAGGCCAGCGAGCGCGACGACGCCGCCCGCGCCTTCCTCGACATCTTCCAGCACCGCGCCGTCTCGCTGTTCCACGAGGCTTGGCGCAAGCACCGACTGCCGCTGCAGTTCGAGCGCGACCGCCGCGAGCGCTACCTGCCGCTGGTGCTGAGCCTGGCCGGCCTGGGCGAGGCGGCACTGCGCGGGCGACTGGGCCCGCGGGAGGGCGGCGTGGCCGACGACGCGCTGGCGTACTACGCCGGCCTGCTGCAGCGTCGCGCCGTCTCGGCCCACCACCTGCAGCGCGTGCTGGCCGACTACTTCGGCGTGCCCGTGCAGGTGACGCAGTTCGTCGGCCGCTGGTTCGAGCTGGAGGCCGACAGCCAGCTCTCGCTGTCCGACGACGCCGCGCAATGCCTGGGCCGCGACACGGTGCTGGGCGCCCGCGTCTGGCAGCGCGACCTGCGCGTGCGGCTCACGTTCGGGCCGATGGGCCGCGCGCAGCATGCGCGCTTCCTGCCCGGCGGCCCGGCTGCGCACGCGCTGAAGCAATTGCTGGCCCTGGTCAGCGGTGCCGCGCTCGAGTACGAGGTGCGGCTGGTGCTGCGGGCGGCCGATGTCCGGGCCGCGGTGCTGGGCGCGGGCGACGCCGCCGATGCGGCCTCCGGCTCGCCCCGGGACGTTGCCCCCGCCAACGCCGGCGCCTGCCTCGGCTGGAACGCCTTCCTCTTCTCCGGCCACGAATCAACGGACCGCGACGAGGCCGCCTACGACCTGCACGCGCTGGCGGCCTGACGCGCCGCGCGCCCCTTTTCACCCGCATCGACGCCCGACCCCTCTCCCGCATGAGCACCTCCCTCAAGACGCTGGTCGCCAAGCTCGACGACACCTGCCGCGCTGCCGCCGAGCGCGCCGCCTCCCTGACCCTGTCCCGTGGCCACCACGAGGTGGACGTGGAGCACCTGCTGCTGGCGCTGCTGGAGGTGCCGGACTCCGACGTGTCGGTGCTGTGCCGCCGCTTCGATGTGCCCGCGCCCGCGCTGCAACGCGACCTCGAACGGGAGCTCAACGCCTTCCCGTCCGGCAACACGCGCACGCCGGTGTTCAGCGCACGCCTGCCGCGGCTGTTCGAGAACGCGTGGCTGGTCGCGTCGCTGGAATCGCACGACGCGCGCATCCGCAGCGCGCACCTGCTGCTGGCGCTGCTGACCGAGCCGTCGCTGGCGCAGATCGCGCATCGCACCAGCCCGCTGTTCGCCCGCGTGGACGTGGAACAGCTGAAGCACTACCTGGACGAGATCACGCGCGGGTCGCGGGAGGGCGCGAACCGCGCGGGCTCGAGCGCGGGCACGGGCACGGGCGCGACCGCGCTCGCGGGCACGCGCGCTGGCGAGGGCGGTGACGCCCACGCCCAGGACGCCTCGGCGGGCCCCGCGACCAAGTCCGCCACGCCGGCCCTCGACCAGTACACCACCGACCTCACCGCCCGCGCCCGCGAAGGCCGCATCGACCCGGTGATCGGCCGCGAGGCCGAGGTGCGCCAGGCGATCGACATCCTGATGCGCCGCCGCCAGAACAACCCCATCCTCACCGGCGAGGCCGGCGTCGGCAAGACGGCGGTGGTGGAGGGCCTGGCGCTGCGCATCGCCACCGGCGACGTGCCCGCGCCGCTGCAGGGCGTGTCGCTGCACACGCTGGACCTGGGCCTGCTGCAGGCCGGCGCCAGCGTGAAGGGCGAGTTCGAGAACCGCCTGAAGACGGTGATCGACGAGGTCAAGAAGAGCCCGCACCCCATCGTGCTGTTCATCGACGAGGCCCACACCATGATCGGCGCGGGCGGCACGGCCGGCCAGAACGACGCGGCCAACCTGCTCAAGCCGGCACTGGCGCGCGGCGAGCTGCGCACCATCGCCGCCACCACCTGGAGCGAGTACAAGAAGTACTTCGAGAAGGACGCCGCGCTGGCGCGCCGCTTCCAGGTGATCAAGGTCGAGGAGCCGTCGGAGCCGCTGGCCGCCGCCATGCTGCGCGGCATGGCGCCGCTGATGGAGAAGCACTTCAACGTGCGCATCCTTGATGAAGCCATCACCGAGGCCGTGCGGCTGTCGGCGCGCTACATCACGGGCCGCCAGCTGCCGGACAAGGCCATCGGCGTGCTCGACACCGCGTGCGCCCGCGTGGCGCTGGGCCAGCACGCCACGCCGGCGGCGCTGGAGGACCTGCAGCGCCAGGTGGAACGCCTGGATGCCGAGATCCGCGCACTGGAGCGCGAGGCCGCCAGCGGCGCGCTGCATGGCGAGCGCCTGCAGGCGCTGGTGGCCGAGCGCGAGGTGGCGAGCGCCCAGGCGCAGGCGTTGCGGCAGCAGCACGCGCAGGAGCGCGCGCTGGTGGACGAGGTGCGCGCGCTGCGCGTGGCGCTGGAATCCGGCGGCTCGCCGGCGGAGTTCGGCACGCAGCTGCGCGACAAGCTCGCGTCCTTGCACGCGCTGCAGGGCGAGCGCCCGCTGGTGCCGGTGGAGGTGGACGGCGCCACGGTGGCGGCCATCGTCGCCGCGTGGACCGGCATCCCGCTGGGGCGCATGGCCGGCGACGAGATCAAGACCGCGCTGGGCCTGGAGCCGCTGCTGGAAGCGCGCGTGATCGGCCAGTCGCACGCCATCAAGGCGATCGCCCAGCGCGTGCGCACGTCGCGCGCCAACCTGGAGGACCCGAACAAGCCCAAGGGCGTGTTCCTGTTCGTCGGCCCGAGCGGCGTGGGCAAGACGGAGAGCGCGCTGGCGCTGGCCGACCTGCTGTACGGCGGAGAACGCAAGATGGTCACCATCAACATGAGCGAGTACCAGGAGGCCCACAGCGTCAGCGGCCTGAAGGGCTCGCCCCCCGGCTACGTGGGCTATGGCGAGGGCGGCGTCTTGACCGAGGCGGTGCGCCGCAACCCGTACAGCGTGGTGCTGCTGGATGAAGCCGAGAAGGCGCACCCGGACGTGCTGGAGCTGTTCTACCAGGTGTTCGACAAGGGCGTGCTGGACGATTCGGAAGGCCGCGAGGTGGACTTCCGCAACACGCTGATCATCCTCACCAGCAACGTCGGGTCGTCGCAGATCATGCAGGCCTGCATCAACAAGTCGCCGTCGGAGTACCCGGCGGCCGACGCGCTGGCGGAAAGCCTGCGCCCGGTGCTGTACAAGACCTTCAAGCCCGCGTTCCTGGGACGCACGACGGTGGTGCCGTACTACGCCATCGGCGACGAGGTGCTGGAACGCATCATCCGGCTGAAGCTCGACCGCATCGGCGCGCGCATCGCGCAGAACCATCGCGCCGAGTTCACGTACGACTCGAAGCTGGTGGAGGCCGTGCTGGCGCGCTGCACCGAGGTGGATACCGGCGCGCGCAACGTGGACCACCTGCTGAACGGCACGCTGCTGCCGCAGGTGGCCAACCACGTGCTGGACCGCATGGCCGACGGCCGCGCCGTGACGCGCATCAAGGCCAGCGCGGGCAAGAACGGCGACTTCCGCACCACCGTCCAATGAGCCTGGTGGGCGACATCGTCGGCGGGGCCGCGGCCGGTGCGTCGGCGGCGCTCGGCGCGCTGCTGGGCACGGTCACGGGCGAGTTCACGCAGGCCCACCGCCTGCTGCGCCTGCACACGCCGCTGGGTCCCGACGCGCTGTTCGCCGAGGACCTGGTGGTGTGGGAAGCCGTCGCCCCGCTGGACGGCCCGGCGCTGGGCGACGTCGCGAACGGCCTGCCCGCGTCGCTCGACGCCTCGCTGGGGCCGGTGCGCGCCGGCCTGCGCCTGGTGGTGCACGCGTTGTCCGGCGACGCCCACCTCGAGTTGAAGACGCTGATCGGCCAACCCGCGCTGGTGGAACTGCTGTGCCAGGACTCGGCCACGCAGCGCCGGCCCTGGCACGGGCATGTCGTGGCCGCCGCGCTGACCGGCAGCGATGGCGGCCTCGCGCGCTATCGGCTGGTGATCGAGCCGTGGTTGTCCGCCGCGTCGCAGCGCGTGGATGCGCGCGTGTTCCAGGACGCGACCGTGCCGCAGATCCTCGACGCCGTGTTCGTCGAGTATTCCAGTGCCGGCCGACTCGATCCCGCCTGGCGCTGGGAGCTGGCGGATCCGTCGGTCTACCCGCGCCGCAGCCTGTGCATCCAGTATCACGAGAGCGACCTCGACTTCGTGCTGCGCCTGATGCGCGAGGAGGGCCTGTTCTTCTGGTGGGAGCACGAGGGCAGCGATGCGCGGGACGGCAGCGGGCGGCACACGCTCGTGATCGCCGACCACAACGATGCGTTCGTCGTGGCGGTGCAGCCCGTCGTGCGCTTCACCGGCAGCGACCACACGCTGGGGGCCGACAGCCTCACCCTGTGGGCCTCGCAGGCGCGCACGGTGGCATCGCGCGTGGCGATGCGCAGCCGCGACCACCGCACGCTGGCGGCGCGGCCGGTGGCGGCCGCCGTGGCCGCCGCGGGCACGCCCGCGCTGCCGCTGCCATCGCTGGACATCGACGATACCCCCGGGGTGTATGCCTACGAGGACATCACGCAGGGTGAACGCCTGGTCGCGCGCCAGGCCGAGGCGCTGGCCGCGCAGCGCGCGCGGGTGCTGGCGCGCGGGCCGTGGCGGCGCGCGCAGGCGGGCACCACGTTCCTGCTGACCGACCACCCGCGCCATGATGGCAGCGACCCCACGCGCGACACGTTCGCCGTGATTGCCACCGAGCATCGCGCCCGCAACGATTTCTCGGCCCACGAGCGCGCGGCGTTCGACGGCCTGTCCAGCGCGCTGCAGGCCGGTCGCACGGGCTGGGACGGCCTGGGCCCGGTGGCGACGGCCGCCTTCACGGGCCGCGGCCACGACGTCGACGATGAAGCCGTCGACACGGAAGACGACGAGCCGCCCCTGCACGAGGCGGCCCTGTGGGTCCAACCCGCCACGGTGCCCATGCGCGCGGGCGCGACGGACCCGTCGATCCCGCTGCCGCCGCAGCCCCGCCAGGGCATCCTCGGCCCGCGCCCGACGCTGGACCCCGGGTCAGGTCCCGACCTGACCCCGCGTGTCGCCCCACCAGCCTTCCCGAGCCTGTTCGACCCCCACGCCGTCGCGACGCTGCAAGTCCCCGACGTCCGCCTCAACCTGCGCCCCACGATCCAGGGCACGCAGACCGCCCTGGTGGTCGGCGACGCCCGCGACGAGATCCACACCGACCGCGACAACCGCGTCCGCCTGCAATTCCACTGGCAACGCGGCAGCGATTCGAGTCACCGCCTGGACCCCGCCACCAACCGCGACGACGCCCCTGCCACGGCCGCCGCCTTCACCTGGGTGCGCGTGGGCCAATCGCAGGCCGGCGTCAACCACGGCGCCGTGTTCATCCCCCGCGTGGGCCACGAGGTGCTGGTGGCGTTCACCGGCGGCGACATCGATCGCCCCGTGGTGGTGGGCGCCGTCTACAACGGCCAGGGCCAGGCGGACGACGCGGGCAACCAGGTCCCGGGCGGCGCCGCGGCCAGCATCGGCAGCGCCCCGCCGTGGTTCCCGGGCGAGACGCCGTCGGGCGACGGGGTCGGACACGACCACCCGGCGGTGCTGCTGGGCCATCGCAGCCGTGAACTCGGCGCGCGCGACGCCCCCAGCGCCGGCTACGGCCAGCTGGTGTTCGACGACAGCCCCGACGGCGCGCGCATCGAGCTCTCCACCACGACGTCCGACAGCCGCCTGCAGCTGGGCGCGCTGCGCGAGCAGGCCGACAACCGGCTGCTCGCCCCGCGCGGCCACGGCCTGGAACTTGCCACCAGCGGCCACGCGGCCCTGCGCGCGGGCGCGGGCCTGCTGGTGAGCGCGCACGGCACGCGCGCGAGCGTGGACGGCGGTTGGCAGCTGGAGGCCGACGTGCCCGCCCAGGTGCTGCAGTCGGCCGCCGCGTTGGTCCATGCCGAAACGCAGGCGGCGCAGGCCTCCAACGCGAAGCTGGCGGACGAGCCGGCGGTGGCGGCTCCGGCGCCGGATGACACGGCGCATCGGTTGCCCGTGGAGCGTGCGCTGGCCGCATTGGCGGCCAGCCTGGCGGGCACTGCGTCGCTGGGCGTGGCGGATGACGGCGCGGGCGACGATGCGATCGACGGCGAAGCAGGGGACGACGACGATGACGTCGCACAGGGTGCCAGCACGGATGGCGCGGACGCGGGCGCCGACGACGACGGCGATGCCTCCTCCGACGCCGCCTGGGTGGCCATCGACGGGGGCCTCGGCACCGTCCCCGCATGGACCCGCCCCGACCTGGTCCTGGCCGCCCCCGCCGGCATCGGCCTGTTCACGCCCGCCTCCACCGCTGTCATCGCGGGCGGCAGCGCGGTGCTTTCCGCCGGCCAGGACGCCCACCTCGTCGCGCAGCGCCACCAGACGCTCGCCGTCGCCAAGGGCCTGATCCTGCACACGGCAGGCGTTGCCACCGACCCCGACAAGCCCAACACCGAGACCGGCCTGCTGCTGCACGCGGCCGCCGGCACGGTGCATGCCGCCAGCCTGCAAGGCGCAGCCGACCTCACGGCCAGCGGTGCCGTGGATCTCACCAGCACGCAGGCCGACGTGCTCATCGCCGGCGCAGGCCACGTGCTGCTGGCCGCCGCAGGCGCCGCGTTGCGCATCGAACCCAGTGCCATCACGCTCACCGCGCCCGGCGCCGTGTCGTTCAAGGCGGCGATGAAGAACCTGACGTCGGCGGCCAGCGATCCGGCGGCGTCGCTCAGCCTGCCGCGCAGCGACCTGGCCTTGCCGCAGGAGCAGCCCCGGTTCAGCCTGCAGGTGGACCTGGCCGACCTGGTCGGCCTGATGCCCGGCACGACGCAGGCCGTCGAATCCATTCCCTGGGAGATCCGCCGCGTGGACGGCACGGTGCTGGGGCGCGGCATGACGGATGGCAGCGGCGACACCGCCCGCGTCTTCACGCACCAGGCCGAGGACGTGTACGTCTACCTGCATGACGGCGCGTGCTCGCTGTCGATGGACGCGTTGCATGACGCCGGCGAGACGCGGGACGACGCGCCCGTCGCCGATCGAGAACGATGACATGAGCGATTTCGATACGCCTCCCGACGCGCCCGTGGCGGACCCGGCCGTGCCGGCCACGCCGGACACGCCGGACACGCCAGACACGCCGCGCGTCCCCGGGACGCCAGGGGCATCAGGCACGTCACTCGCGGATCCGTTGCCAGTGCCTGGCGCGACGCCGACACCTGGGGCCCCGGACGACGCGGCGGTCCCGGCCGCCGCCGATCCCGCACCCCCCCCGCAGGCCCCGCCCGGCGCCGTGCTGGACCTGGTCGTCGTCGACTGGAACGGCAACGTCGTGCCCAACCTGCCGGTCAAGGTGTTCAAGTTCGCCCCCGACAGCAAGCCATGCGTGTTCGACGGCGTCACCAATGCCAAGGGCGCGGCCCCGCCGATCGACGCGCTGGTGCTGGGCGATCGCTTCGAGGTGCAGGTGCGCAACGACAAGGGCATCTACCAGTTCGCCGCCATCGGCACCATCGAGGCGCGCGCTGTCACGGGCAACCTGGCGCTGCCGCACGAGCGCTTCAAGTTCTCGACGTATGCGCACGAGGGCACGCCCGGCACCGCCGAGGCGCAGAAGAAGGCCACCGGGGATCGCCACGTGCAGAAGCCCGATGGCCGGGTGGACGTGTCGCGCAACGCGCCCGCCGCATCCGCGCTGGTGCTCGCGCGCGACGCGCAGGGCGCGCCGAAGGCCGTCGCGACGGGCGGCCAGCCCAACATGCTCGGGCAGAACCGGACGTCGGTGGCCAGCCTGCCGGCCGGATCCAACGCCCCCGAGAAGGTGAAGAAGCTGCTGGAGGTCGCGATGGAGCAGCTGGCCTGGACCTACCAGGCCAATGGCGAGACAGTCGAGAAGCAGATGCGCGCCTCGACGTTCGTGCCCGTGCCGCGCGCGAATTTCAAGGGCTACGTCAACTCGATGCATCGCTGCGCGCGTTACGTGGTCATGGCCCTGTGGCGTGCGGGTTGGATCGACAGCAACGCGGACGTGATGCCGCTGTCCGGCCTCGCGCGCGAGCTCGGGCCCAAGCTCGTGTCGGCCGGCTTCACGGACATCACCGCGTCGCTGCCCGATGCCCGCTGGGCGGCGCCCGGCGACGTGATCGTGTACCAGAAGATCGGCGACGCCACCGCCGCGGGCCACGTGGACATCCGCAGCTACGACGGCTACATCAGCGATTTCTGGGACAGCTACCTGCCGGTGTCGCAGTTCCAGGTTACGGGCATCTACCGCAAGTACTTCGACCCGCTGCCCGAGAAGCGCATGCGCGCGTTCCTCAAGGTGATCCGCAGCCGCGAAGCCAGGACGCTGTTCCTGAACCAGGGCGACGCGGCCACGTATGGCGCGTTGCCGGACCCGGGCATCAAGGGGAAGCAGGCGCCGACCTTCTCTGATTTCAGCACGCACCCCTTCCATCGATCCGGTGGCACGGCCTCAGGTGCCTACGGCATCACCTACGAGAACTGGACCTTGTATGTTCCGAAGTGGGTGTCGGTGGCCGACGGTGCCGACAGGTTCAGCCCGCTCGTCCAGGATCGAATCGCCGTCGCCACGATGGAGCAGCACCCTGGCCAAGGTTGGGGTGCGGCGAAATACCAGACCCAGCTCGTCTCCAGCCTCGCGCTCGTGAGACAGGACGAGGCCGCCAAGGCAGCGACACAACTGGGTTCGGTGAAAGCGCAGTGGACGTCCCTGCCCGGTGGGAAGGAGTGTCGCGGGTACGCCATGGACGAATTGCTGTCGGACTACCAACGATACTTGGCATCGCAGCAATGACCGAACAGACCTTTCAAGGAGTCCGCTCTTGATACGCCGTGTGATGCTCGCCTCCTTGCTGGCCGCAGGATGCCTGGACGGAGCGCAAGCGGGCAGCCCCTCATCGTGCGCGGGCCTGCCCGCGGTGACGGGCCGCGACCTGGTGGTGATGACGCCACCGCTGCAGCCGAATGTCGGCAGCGTGCTGGAACTGGGCGACATCGACTATCCCCGGGTCCACGAGGCCCAGGGCTTCACGATCGTCAGCGCGGTGGGCGTGGCGGCGGAGGGGCACGTCGAGCAGGGGCCGCACGTGCAGGTGATGCTCGATGCGCCTGTCCAGACCTGCCCTGACCGCGCCCTTTCGTTTCAGCAGGTGTACTTCGAGCTCGTGGATCTCGACGCGCTGCCCCCCGGCGTCCGCACGGAGCCCTTCAATTTTCACGGCGACGACGCGAATTCTGGCGCGGTCAGGTCGCCGATCGAGCAGGCACGGTTCACTCTGCATCGCGCATTCCTGGTCGCCAGGGTGCGCAGCGACGCTGCGACGGTTCACGTCACGTTGACCAACACGGGCGACCGTCCGACCGTCGCGTTGAACGAGATGCACCCCGGTACCTTGCCACCGCGATTGCTGGCCAAGAACGCCTGCAAGGGCTTGGCCCTGAAGCCCGGCCAGTCCTGCGACTTGACGTTTCGCCGCGCGCGTGACGACACCGATGGAGACCTGTACCTGGAATCCGGCGGCGAATCGCCGATCAACGTGCACATCCGGCTGGGCGGCGGCGAGCCCGCTGCGACGGTCACCTACGCGCCCGAGCGATAGTCGCGCGACGCGCCTGCTGCCTGAGGCTGCCAGCCTGCGGCGGTGCCGCAGGCCGTCACACCTTCACCGCGGCGTCAACACCACCGGCTCCATCCGCAGGTGCACGCCGTCGCCTTGCCCGCGCCAGTGGTGGTTCACCAGCACCTGCCCCGCGTCGTTGATCGCGGCAGCCGCCTCGCCGTGGCACTCCCGGTTCATGCCGTTCGGGTAGTACGTGCAGCCCGGCGGGTCGTCGTCCAGTCCGCCCGCGGCGGTCAGCGTGCGCAGGTCGTGGACCGTGTAGCCATCGCCGTGCGGCGTCCACATGACGGCGTGCTGGTCTGCGCCGAACACGGCCGTCGCCGCACACCAGCCCACCGCGACGCCGTCGTTGTTGAGCGCCATCGGCCAGCAGGACGTGGTGCCCGCCAGGATGGGCAGGTCGCGCGCGCCGCGCTTGGCGTCCCACACGCCAGGCACCCAGTCGTTGCCGCGGGTCTGGTAGCCCACCACCGTGCCAGCGTTGTTCAGCGCGCGGGCGTCGTCGAGTTGCGGGATGCGCGTGACGTGGCCGCTGGCGTCGGCCACGGCCGCGATGGTCTGCACGCCGCCGTTGTTCGCAATGCCCGCCGTCATGCCCAGGTCGTTCAGGTGGAAGGGCAGGAAGCCGCCGGGCAGAGGGCGGCGATGGCCGGTCGCGTCCAGCACGTAGGCCTGTTGCTGGCTGCCGGAGAACACCAGCACGCTGACGGCACCCTGCTGGTTGAGCGCGTACGCGTAGCTGTTGGGATCTGGCCAGCGGGCGTGGCCCAGCAGCGGCTGCAGGTCGTGGGGCAAGTTGTCGCGTCCCCAGACCGTGGCGCGCGAACCGGAGAAGGTGGGGTACTGGATGTCGGGGACGCTGCCCAGGCCGGCGATGCGCCCCGCGTCGTCGATGCCCACCGGCACCACCCAGCGCACGCCGCCCGGCAGGTCCTGCAGGAACTGCACGCCGTCCGCGGCGGACCAGCGGAAGCCCTGGCCGATGGTGCGCACCGCGCCCGCCACCTCCCCGTGGTGGTTGATGGCGATGCCTTCGATCTCGGTGCCGGCGGGGAAGAGGCCGGGGGGCAGGTGCCTGGCGTCGAACACCGGGGCGGCCAGGAGGGCGGCAGGGGCGATGGCGATGCCGGCGAGCGCGAGGACGAGTCTGGACATGTGGTGTCTCCCGGTGGGCAAGCGCGCAGTCTAGGACCGGGGGACGACCGTCTCTGGAATGGCAGGGCAGGCGACAGGGATGTCACCGCAACCCGGGATAGTCCGCGCGCTGCGGCGCGGTCGATCGGCGACAATCGGCGCTCACAAGAACCGCCCGGGAGGTGGTCGTGGGAGGGCCAGTCCAGTGAGTAAGCGCCCCGGCAGCATGCCGGTGGGGGTATACGCGCAGCGCCATCCCGCGCCGCTGCCGTGGCACCGCTCGCATTGGAATCCCATGAACGTTCGACACCTCCTCGCCGCAGCCGCACTGATGGCCACCGCGGCCGTCCAGGCTGCACCGCACTACCAGGTCATCGACCTCGGCACCGGCTGGGCACCTGCCGGTTTCAACCAAGCGGGTCAGGTGGTGGGAACGTCGACGGGCCGCCGCACGGAAGCGGTGCTCTACGCGAACGGCCGGCTGCAGGGCCTCGGGACCTGGTGGGGATACACCACTGGCGCAGCGGTGAACCAGGGTGGCATCGTCGCCGGCAGCGCGGTGCAGGAGCAGCAGGCCGAGAACGGGAACGCCCACGCCGCCGTCCTCCGGGACGACGAATGGGTCGACCTCGGCACGTTGGGCGGGGACGTGTCGCTGGCGGTGGCCATCAACCAATCCGGACAGGTCGCGGGAACCTCCACCAACTGGAACGGTGAGTGGCGCGCCTTCCTCTACAAGCAAGGGGTGATGAAGGACCTCGGCAGCCTCGGCGGTGGGTACAGCGATGCCCGGTCGATGAACGACAAGGGGCAGGTCGTCGGGCTGTCCTTCCTCGACAGCACCTACTACCACGGGTTCCTGTACACGAACGGCAAGATGGTGGACCTGACGCCCGAGGTGGGCGGTGGCGTCGACAGCCAGGGGATGGCGATCAACGGGTTGGGCGATGTGGCCGGCAGCGTCGGCGAGGGCGGGCCTCTGGGCGCCGCTCCCCGCAACATGTTCATCCGCCATGCGGGCACGACCACCGTGCTGGGCCGCATCGACCTGGGCGGCGATACGCGCTGCTGGCCGCACGCCATCAACAACGCCCGCCACATCGTGGGAACCTGCGATGACACGATTTCCTACGCACAGGTGGCCGTGCTCTGGAACGGACAAGCGCTGATCGACATCAATCGCCTGCTGCGCCAGGGCAGCGGATGGACCGTGACCGACGCCGTGGCCATCGATCAGTCCGACCGGGTGCTGGCGGTCGCCACCGGCCCGGACCAGCAGGTGCACGCCGTGATGCTGCGCCTGGTCGACTAGCCCAAAAAAGCGGCCCAGCGCATCACGCGCTGGGCCGTCGAGGCTCGGTTGACATGCAAGCGGGAGACACAGGGGAGGTGATCAACCGAGGAAGCTCCGGTACTGACCGGAACCCCCGGAAGGCAACCCCCATGCCTGGGTGATTCGCACATTCGGCGCCTTCGCGCGGCGGCATTTGCAGACGCAATGACCGACTGGACGACCGCGCAGTGGACCGGAGAGCGTCTCTAACGGTGTTCGGGCACGTGCACCCGGACCTTGATGGGACGCGCGTCCCAGCCCTTCTCGCCCAGCACTTCCAAGAGGGTGGGCAGCATCTGGCGCAGCTTGGCGGCGACCGCCGCGTTGGCGGCCAGCAGCGTCCAGCCATCGTCGTCAAGGGGGCCGGCCCGCAGCCGGGCGTGCAGTTCCGCAGGCAGAATCGCGCGCAGGTCCTGGAGCCGGGCCTCGCTGGCGCGCACGCGCTCGAGCAGGCTCGCCAGGCCTCCGTCGCCCGACAGGCTCTCGGAGATCGGCCGCGTGGCCGGCGCGTTGCGCGCCGCCCATGACGAAGGTCGACCCGGGCCGGGCTTCGGTGGGAGGGACATTTTCCGGAGTTTATGGCGATGCAGATCCTCATCACGCACGGCGGCGCCGCGCGCACCCGCGCTTTCCAGGTCACCCCGGTGCAGATGGTGCTGGCCGGCTGCGGCCTGCTGCTCGCGCTGATGCTGCTGTCGGGCGCGATCTACCACTACTTCTTCCTGAAGGCGGCGCGCGAGGGCTGGCCCGTGGTGAGCCAGCTCGTGAAGCTGGTGGTGCGCGACGAGATCGCCCAGCGCGACCGCTTCATGCGCGAGAACCTGGACGCGATGGCCGTGAAGGTGGGCGACATGCAGGCGCGCATGGTGAAGATGGAGGCGATGGGCGACCGCGTGTCGGGCCTGGCCGGCCTGAAGCCCGAGGACCTGAAGGCGCTGGCCCGGCCGGCCGGCGCCGGCGGGCCGTTCGTGCCGCTGGCGCAGCCGTCGCTGGAGCAGCTGACGTCCGCCCTCCGCGCGATGGAGGACACGGCCGACGTGCAGGCCGACCTGATGACGCTGATCGAATCGCGCCTGCTGGAATCGCGGCTGCGCAAGCTGATGGTGCCCAGCGCGCGGCCGGTGGACGGGCCGGTGGGCTCGGGCTTCGGCTTCCGGCCCGACCCGATCACGGGACGCGCCGCGCTGCACACGGGCCTCGACTTCCCGTCCGACGTCGGCACCGCCATCCACGCGGCCGCGGGGGGCGTGGTGCTGACGGCCGAGTGGCACCCGCAGTACGGCCAGATGCTGGAGATCGACCACGGCAACGGCCTCGTCACGCGCTACGGCCACACGTCGCGCTTCCTGGTGAAGGTGGGCGACCTGGTCAAGCGCGGGCAGCCGGTGGCCAACGTGGGCACCACGGGCCGCTCGACCGGGCCGCACCTGCACTTCGAGGTGCTGGTGGACGGCGTGCAGCAGGACCCGGCCAAGTTCCTGGGGCCGAACGGCGCGCCGGGCATCTACGGCGGCCTGGGCGGCAGCGGCGCGGGCGACACCTTGGCGCTGGCCGGCCCGTCGTCCTCGCACGGCGCGGTGGCCGGGCCCACGGGGGCCCTGGCATTGCCGGCGGCGGCCACCGCCGTGCCGACGGCGCCGCTGAAGCCGTCGCCGCTGTCCTTCGCCCCGGCGCTGCCGGTCTCCGCCATCAGGCCGTCGATGCGGCATTGACGCCTTGCCGGCGGCCCGGCGCCAGGGGGCCCGGGCCCCCCGGGGCGGGTGGGGGCCCGGTGCTACACTTCGACGTTTTTCGGCACGGCGCGCCGCCCCGGGCCGCGTCCGCTCGCCATGACCGCCCCGGCAGGTCGCGGCCGAACGTGCCGCGCACCGCCCGCGACCTTCCGCGCTGGCCCGCATTGAATCCGCCGGCCCCGGCCCCACGTGGCGACGACATGTCCCGCGCCGTTGATGTCGGCAGCGCGCGACCGCCTCGCGACGTCACCGGCCATGCCTGACCCGGCCACCGATCACCCTCGTCCCAGACACACGCATGTTGCCCAAGCTTCTCACCTCGATTTTCGGTAGCCGGAACGATCGCCTGCTGAAGCAGTACCGGCGCGTGGTCGAACAGATCAATGCGCTGGAGGACCGCACCGCGGCCCTGGACGACGCCGCGCTGCAGGGCAAGACGGCCGAGTTCCGCCAGCGCCTGAAGGACGGCACGTCGCTGGACGACCTGCTGCCCGAGGCCTTCGCCGTGGTGCGCGAGGCCGGCAAGCGCGTGCTGAAGATGCGCCACTTCGACGTCCAGCTGATCGGCGGCATGGTGCTTCACCACGGCAAGATCGCCGAGATGCGCACGGGCGAGGGCAAGACGCTGATGGCCACGCTGCCTGTCTACCTGAACGCGCTGCCGGGCGAGGGCGTGCACGTGGTGACGGTGAACGACTACCTGGCACGCCGCGACGCGGAGTGGATGGGCCGCCTGTACGGCTTCCTGGGCCTGTCGGTGGGCGTCAGCGTGCCGGGCCTCACGAAGGAGGAGAAGCAGGCCGCCTACGGCGCCGACGTCACGTACGGCACCAACAACGAGTACGGCTTCGACTACCTGCGCGACAACATGGTCCACGAGGCGAGCGAGCGCGTGCAGCGCGGCACGCACTACGCGATCGTCGACGAGGTGGATTCGATCCTGATCGACGAGGCCCGCACGCCGCTGATCATCAGCGGCCAGGCCGAGGACCACACCGAGCTGTACGTCAAGATCAATGCGGTGGTGCCGTCGCTGAAGAAGCAGATCGGCGAAGCCGACCCGCGCACGGGCGAGGGCGTGATCGAGCCGGGGGACTTCACGGTGGACGAGAAGGCCCACCAGGTGACGCTGACGGAAGAAGGCCACGAGCACGCGGAAGAGCTGCTGGCCCAGGCCGGCCTGCTGGTGGAAGGGGCGTCGCTGTACGACGCCGCCAACATCACGCTGATGCACCACGTGTACGCGGCCCTGCGCGCGCAGCACCTGTTCCACCGCGACCAGCACTACGTGGTGCAGGACGGCGAGGTGGTGATCGTCGACGAGTTCACCGGCCGCCTGATGACGGGCCGCCGCTGGTCCGACGGCCTGCACCAGGCGGTGGAGGCCAAGGAAGGCGTGCAGATCCAGAGCGAGAACCAGACGCTCGCGTCCATCACGTTCCAGAACTACTTCCGCATGTACGGCAAGCTGTCGGGCATGACGGGCACGGCCGACACCGAGGCCTACGAGTTCCAGGAGATCTACGGCCTCGAGACCGTTGTGATCCCGCCCAACAAGCCCACCATCCGCCGCGACGAGCTGGACCTGGTCTACAAGACGGCCAAGGAGAAGTACGACGCCGTGGTGGAGGACATCCGCGACTGCGTGCAGCGCGGCCAGCCGGTGCTGGTGGGCACCACGTCCATCGAGAACTCCGAGCTGCTGTCCACGCTGCTGGACAAGGCCAAGCTCAAGCACGAGGTGCTGAACGCCAAGCAGCACGCCCGCGAGGCCGACATCGTGGCGCAGGCCGGCCGTCCCGGCCAGGTCACCATCGCCACCAACATGGCCGGCCGCGGCACCGACATCGTGCTGGGCGGCAACGTCGAGAAGCAGGTGCAGGCCATCGAGGCGGACGAATCGCTGGCGCCGCACGACAAGCAGTCGCGCATCGCCATCCTCAAGGGCGAGTGGCAGTCGCTGAACGAGCAGGTGAAGGCGGCCGGCGGCCTGCGCATCGTGGCCACCGAGCGCCACGAATCGCGCCGCATCGACAACCAGCTGCGCGGCCGCTCCGGCCGCCAGGGCGACCCAGGCGCGTCGCGCTTCTACCTGTCGCTGGAAGACCCGTTGATGCGCATCTTCGCGGGCGACCGCGTGAAGGCCATCATGGAGCGCCTGAAGATGCCCGAGGGCGAGGCGATCGAGGCCGGCATCGTGTCGCGCAGCCTGGAAGGCGCGCAGCGCAAGGTGGAGGCGCGCAACTTCGACATCCGCAAGCAGCTGCTGGAGTACGACGACGTCTCCAACGACCAGCGCAAGGTGATCTACCAGCAGCGCAACGAGATCCTCGTGGCCAAGTCGCTGGTGAACCAGATCGCCAACCTGCGCGAGGGCACGATGACCGACATCGTGCGCGCGTACGTGCCCGCGGAGAGCGTGGAGGAGCAGTGGGACCTGCCCGGCCTGCAGAAGCTGCTGAAGGACGAGTGGAACGTCGAGGTCGACCTGGTGGGCCTGGTCGAGAAGAGCGATTCCATCACCGACGAGGACATCGTGGAGCAGGCGGTGAAGGCCGCCGCGGCGTCGTTCCAGACCAAGCTGGACATCGTGGGCGGCGACCAGTTCACGCCGTTCATGCGCATGGTGCTGCTGCAGTCGCTGGACACGCACTGGCGCGAGCACCTGGCCGCGCTCGACTACCTGCGCCAGGGCATCCACCTGCGCGGCTATGCGCAGAAGAACCCGAAGCAGGAATACAAGCGCGAGGCGTTCGAGCTGTTCGCGCAGCTGATCGACGCGGTGAAGACCGAGGTCACGCGCATCCTGATGACGGTACGCGTGCAGACGCAGACCGAGGCCGAGGCGGCGGCGCAGCAGCTGGAGCAGCGCGCGGCGCAGGTGTCCAACGTCAACTACACGCACCCGAACGACGACGGCAGCGTCAGCACGGATCCGGTGCCTGACCAGGTGCCGCGCGTGGGGCGGAACGATCCGTGCCCGTGCGGCAGCGGCCTCCGCTACAAAGCCTGCCACGGCAAGCTGGCGTGAGGTTGGCCCCCAGGCTCCCCAACCGGCGGGCCTGGGCGCGTTCATCCTGGCCGGTCGCCACCCCCCGAGGGGGCTGTGGCAGCGGACTGGCGGAGCCAGCTCCGCGCCACGCGGCTTGATCGGGCCTGCGGCCGGCTGAACACCCGTCACCGGCGCGACAGCTTCCGCCGCGACAATCCGGTCGATCCATGGCCACCGACCGCAACTTCTTTCCCCGCCAGGTTGTCGAGGCCGGGGGCAACCGCTGGGACTGGGCGTTGCTGCCGCTGGTGCTGGCCGGGCTGGTGCTGCTGGCCTATGGCGGTGCGCAGATGGCGCGGCCGTATCACGTCGGCGACGCGCTGCCCGTGTCTCTCGACCCCTGGCAGCTGCCCTACTACCTGCTGCGCACCACGCTGCGGATGGCGCTGGCGCTGGTCGTCTCCCTGCTGTTCAGCTTTGCGTTCGCCGCCGCGGCGTCCCGCTGGCGCGCGGCCGAGAAGGTGCTGGTGCCGCTGCTGGACATCCTGCAGTCGATCCCCATCCTCGGCTTCCTGTCGCTCACCGTCACCGGCTTCATCGCGCTGTTCCCGGGCAACCTGTTCGGCGTGGAGTGCGCGGCGGTGTTCGCCATCTTCACGTCGCAGGCCTGGAACATGGCGTTCAGCCTGTACCAGTCGATGCGCACGGTGCCCTCCGAGCTGCGCGAGGCGGCGGCCGTGTTCCAGCTCTCGGGCTGGCAGCGCTTCTGGCGGCTGGAGCTGCCCTTCGCGATGCCGGGGCTGCTGTGGAACATGATGATGTCGATGTCGGGCGGCTGGTTCTTCGTGGTGGCGTCGGAGGCCATCTCGGTGTCCCACCAGAGCATCAAGCTGCCGGGCGTGGGCTCGTACATCGCGCTGGCCATCGAGGCGCGCGACCTGCACGCCATCGGCTGGGCCATCGGCGGCATGCTGGTGGGCATCGTGCTGTACGACCAGCTGCTGTTCCGCCCGCTGGTGGCGTGGGCCGACAAGTTCCGGTTCGAGGAGGGGGGCGCCGACGCGATGCCCTCGTCGTGGCTGCTGACCTGGCTGCGGCGCACCGAGCGCGTGGCGCGTGGCGCGGACGGCGCGGTGCGGCTGCTGGAGGGCACGTTCGGCTGGTTCCGCAAGCCCTACGACGGCACGTCCATCCGCGCGCGGCCCCGCCCGCGCTCGGGCGCGCTGGAGCGCGCGTGGGACGCGTTGCTCGCCGCGGCCGTGCTGTTCGCGCTGTGGCGCCTGATCACGTTCGTGCACGCCGAGGTGGGCTGGCACGAGGTGGGCCACGTGCTGCTGCTGGGCTGCGCCACGATGACCCGCGTGGTGGTGCTGATCACGCTGGCGGCGCTGGTGTGGGTACCCGTGGGGGTATGGATCGGGCTGCGGCCCTGGTGGTCGGGGCGACTCCAGGCGGTGGCGCAGTTCCTGGCGGCGTTCCCCGCCAACCTGATGTTCCCGGTGTTCGTGCTGCTGATCCTGCGCTGGCACCTGGACCCGGACATCTGGCTGTCGCCGCTGATGGTGTTCGGCACGCAGTGGTACATCCTGTTCAACGTCATCGCGGGCGCGTCGTCCATCCCGTCGGAGCTGCGCTTCGCCGCGGGCAACCTGGGCCTGGCGGGCTGGCTGCGCTGGAAGCGCTACCTGCTGCCCGCGGTGTTCCCGAGCTTCGTCACCGGGGCCATCACGGCCAGCGGCGGCTCGTGGAACGCCAGCATCGTGTCCGAGTACGTCACCTGGGGCGACACCACCGTGCAGGCGCAGGGCCTGGGCAGCTACATCGCGCACATGACGGCGGTGGGCGACTTCCCGCGCATCGCGCTGGGCATCGGCGTGATGTGCGCCTTCGTGATGGCCATGAACCACCTGGTCTGGCGCCGGCTCTACCGGATGGCCGAGGACCGGATGCACTTCTGAAGATGATCACCCGAGGACCCGTCGCCATGGCTGCTGCCGCCCCCCTCATCGACCTGCGCGGCTGCGACAAGTCGTTCCGCGCCGCCGACGGCACCGCGCGCCCGGTGCTGCAGGGCGTGGACTTCACGCTGCGCCAGGGCGAGATCGTCGCGCTGCTGGGCCAGTCGGGCTCGGGCAAGAGCACGTTGCTGCGCATCATGGCCGGGCTGATCGGCGTGGATGCGGGCACGGTGCAGTACCGTGGCCAACCGCTGTACGGGCCGGCGCGCGCCATCAGCATGGTGTTCCAGTCGTTCGCGCTGTTCCCGTGGCTGACGGTGCAGCAGAACGTGGAGCTGGGCCTGGAGGCGCGTGGCGTGCCGGCGGCCGAGCGCGAGGCGCGGGCGACGAAGGCCATCGCGCTGATCGGCCTGGCGGGCTTCGAGGGCGCGCTGCCGCGCGAGCTGTCGGGCGGCATGAAGCAGCGCGTGGGCATCGCGCGCGCGCTGGTGACCGAGCCCGACGTGCTGCTGATGGACGAGGCGTTCTCGGCGCTGGACGTGCTGACCGGGGAGCGCCTGCGCGACGACATCCTGGAGCTGTGGGCGCAGGGCGGCATGCCCACGCAGGCGATGCTGGTGGTGTCGCACAACATCGAGGAGGCCGTGATGATGGCCGACCGGGTGCTGGTGTTCGCGAGCGACCCCGGCCGGGTGCGCTTCGAGCTGCGGATCGACCTGCCGCGGCCGCGCAACGAGGACAGCGCGGAGGTGCGCGCGCTGATCGACGAGGTGTACGGCCTGATGACCGCAGGCGCCGCGCCGGCCGGCCGCGCGATCGACGAGCCCGCGGGCCTGCGCCTGCACGACCGCCTGCCCGAGGCCGACGTGGCCCGCATGGACGGCCTGCTGGAGCTGCTGGCCGAGGCGCCGTTCGACGGCCGCGCCGACCTGCCGCAGCTGGCGGAGGAATCGGAGCTCACCGACGACGAGCTGCTGCCCGTGGCGCACGCCACGTCCCTGCTCGGCCTCGCCCAGCTGGTGCACGGCGACCTGCACCTGAGCGCGCTGGGCCGCCGCTACGTGGACGGCCACCACACGCTGCGCCAGGAGATCTTCGGCCAGCAGCTGCTGCAGCACGTGCCGCTGGCGGCCCACATCCGCCACAGCCTGGAGCAGGACCCGGACGGCGCGCTGCCCGAGGAACCGTTCCTGCGCCTGCTGCAGCAGCACCTGGACGCGGGCGAGGCCGCGCGCGTGCTGCACACCGTGATCGAGTGGGGCCGGCACGGCGAGGTGTTCGAGTACGACTACCACGCCAAGCGCATCCACCTGCCGGAAGGCGAGGCGGAGGACGAGGCGGACGGGACGACGATCGGGTAGCAGGTGGGCGTGGCCCTCGCCTTGCCCCCGCCTCCTAGAATCACCCGCGCACATCGCGCCTCCAGGAGCCCGTCCATGCCCGTCAACCTGTCCGCCCCCGACCCTGCCCACCTGCTGCCCGTGCCCGGCGTGCGCATCGGCATCGCGATGGCCGGCGTGCGCAAGGCGAACCGCAAGGACGTGGTGCTGTTCGCCTTCGACCCGGGCACGCAGGTGGGGGGCGTGTTCACGCAGAACCGCTTCTGCGCCGCGCCCGTGCAGGTGTGCCAGCAGCGGCTGGCGGGCGGCGCCGCGCCCATCCGCGCGCTGGTGGTCAACACCGGCAACGCCAACGCGGGCACGGGGGCGGACGGGCTGGCACGCGCGCGCCGCACGTGCGAGGCGGCGGCCCGCGTGCTGGACGTGGCGCCGGCCGACGTGCTGCCCTTCAGCACGGGCGTGATCATGGAGACGCTGCCGGTGGAGCGCATCGAGGCGGGCCTGCCCGCCGCCGCGGCCGACCTGGCGCCGGCGCGCTGGGGCGACGCCGCCGAGGGCATCATGACCACGGACACGCTGCCCAAGGCCGCCTCCACGCAGCTGGCGCTGGGCGGGCGCACCGTGACGGTCACGGGCATCAGCAAGGGCGCCGGCATGATCCGGCCCAACATGGCCACGATGCTGGGCTTCCTGGCCACCGACGCGGTCGTCGCGCCCGCGCTGCTGCCGGTGCTGGCCAAGCGCGCGGCCGACGCGTCGTTCAACCGCATCACGATCGACGGCGACACGTCCACCAACGACAGCTTCGTCCTCATCGCCACGCGCCAGGCGGGGCACGCCGAGATCACATCTCTGGACACCGTGGAGGGGCAGGCCCTGGTGGCCGCCATCACCGGCGTGGCCCAGACGCTGGCGCAGGCCATCGTGCGCGACGGCGAGGGCGCCACCAAGTTCATCACCGTGCAGGTGGACGGCGGCCGCACCGAGGCCGAGTGCCGGCTGGCCGCGTACGCCATCGCGCACTCGCCGCTGGTGAAGACCGCGTTCTTCGCCAGCGACCCCAACCTGGGCCGCATCCTGGCCGCCGTGGGCTACGCCGGCATCACCGACCTGGACCAGGGCCTGATCGACCTGTTCCTGGACGACGTGCACGTGGTGACGCAGGGCGGCCGCCACGCCGCCTACCGCGAGGAGGACGGCCAGCGCGTGATGAAGCAGTGCGAGATCACCATCCGGGTGGACCTGCACCGCGGCGCCTGCGCGGCGACCGTGTGGACGTGCGACCTGTCGCATGACTACGTGACCATCAACGCGGACTACCGCAGCTGATTGCCCGGCAGACACGCGCCTGCTAGGATTCACGCCCATGACCCGCCTCACCACCCTCCGACGCCCCCTGCGCCCCCAGCGCGGCACCGTCGCGCGCGGCGTGATGGTCGTCGCGGGCCTGGTGACCGCGTTGCTGCTGCAATCCACCACCCCCGCCTGGCAATCCCGCCTGGACGCCGCGGCCGCCTTCATCGGCGTGCCCAACGCCCAGTGCGCCAAGGCCAGCAACGACGCCTCCACCAGCGGCCATCCGGCCGCGGGCAGCGACGCGGCAGCAGCGGCAGCCGCCGCAGCCAACGGTTGGCATGACTCGAAGGACGCGATGGTGGTCTCCGCCACCTCTGCCACGGCAGCCGTCCCGATGCCTGCCTCCGGTTCCGGGATCACCCCGGCCATCTAGCCCCCCGGCTACCGCCTCGCGCCCACGAGGCTTCCGCTGGGGACACTCAGCGGAAGACCTGCCCGTGCCCCGCGCGACGCAACCCCTCCCGCCGAGCTGAATGACAGACGAGACGGCCGCGCCGTCGCCGCCACCGCGCGGCGCGAAGCGAGCCCAGGGAAGGAGAAGAGACATGTCCCGCAGGATCCAACCTGCCGGCCCCCCGGGGCCCGACCGCGGCAACGGCCCCGGCGCGGCGGCCGATGCACGCGCCTCGTCCGGCCTGGCCGCGCGCTGGCGCGCCTGGCGCGCGCACCTGCACGACCGCTTCACGCTGCCGCCCGGCGACCTGCTGCGCGACGCCGTGTACCGCCGCCTGTGGACGTCGGTGCTGATCAGCTCGTTCGGGGGCCAGGTGACGATGCTGGCGGTGCCGCTCACCGCGGCACTGCTGCTGCACGCCACGCCCACGCAGATGGGCACGCTCACCGCGATGGAGATCATCCCGTTCGTGCTGTTCTCGCTGCCGGCCGGCGTCTGGCTGGACCGCGTGCGCAAGCTGCCGGTGTACGTGGCGGGCGAGCTGACGATGGGGGCCGCCGTGGCCAGCGTGCCCGTGGCCGCGTGGACCGGGCACCTCTCCGTGCCCTGGCTCTACGCGGTGGCCTTCACGCTCGGCACGGTCTACACCACGGCCGGCAGTGCCGCGCAGGTGGTGCTGACGCAGGTGGTGGAGCGCGACCGCCTGGTGGAGGCGCACGCGAAGAACGCGCTGGCCAGCTCGGGCGCGGAGGTGGCGGGCCCGGGCGCCGCGGGCGCGCTGATCAAGGGCCTGGGCGCGCCGCTGGCGCTGCTGCTGGACGCCGGGCTGCTGGTGGCGTCGGCGGCGATCCTGCGGGGCGTCAAGGTGAACGAGCAACCCGCCGCGGTCCGCCCGGCCACCACGCGGGCGGGCGCGGCCCGCGCGTTCTGGCAGGACATGCAGGGCGGGCTGCGCTTCGTGCTGCGCAACCGGCTGCTGGTGGCGCTGGCCTGCGGGGCGGGCGCATGGCAGATGTGCCACAACGCCGCGGTGGTCGTGAACATCCTGTTCGCGACGCGCGTGCTGCACCTGGGCGAGCAGGGCATCGGCCTGTCATACGTGTTCCTCGGCGCCGGCACCGTCACCGCCAGCCTGGTGGGCGACCGCGTCAGCCGCCGCCTGGGCCCCGGCCCGTGCCTGACGCTCGGCTACGGCCTGTGCGCCGCGGGCTGGACGCTGCTGGCGCTGGCGCCGCCCAACGCCTGGGGCGTGGCGATGTTCGTCGCCAACCTGGTGCTGTTCGGCCTGGGCGCGGTGCTCATCTTCATCAACTTCATCGCGCTGCGCCAGGCCGTCACGCCGGGGCCGATGCTGGGCCGGATGACCAGCACGATGCGCTGGCTGATCCTGATCCCGGCGGGTCCGGGCGCGTTGATCGGCGGCTGGCTGGGCGAGCACGTGGACCTGCGCGCGGCCCTGGGCTTCTCGGGCGCGTGCGGCGCGCTGCTGACCTGGTGGGCCTGGCGCAGCCCGGTGATCCGCGGCGTGCGCACGCTGCCCGTGCTGGACGCCGACGAGGCCGCCACGCTGCACCTGTCGCCCGACGTGGGCCGGCCCACGCTGCCGCCGGCGCTGCTGGAGGATGCCGCCTTCCCCGAGGGCGAGAAGGAGACGGAATGGGTCCGGTCCTGATCGACGTGCCGTCGCCGCTGCTGACGCCCCGGCTGGTGCTGCGGGCGCCGGTGGCGGGCGACGGCCCCAAGGCGCTGGAAGCCATCCTGGCCACGCTGCCCGAGCTGCTCGCCTGGATGCCGTGGGCCGTGGAGGAGCCGCGCCTGGAGGAGACCGAGGCCTTCCTGCGCAACGCCCAGGCGGACTTCATCGCGCGGCGGGACCTGGTGTTCTACGGCTTCGCGCGCGAGGCCGACGGCAGCGAGGGCCCGATGGTGGTGGGCGCCGGCCTGCACCGGTTCGACTGGCGGGTGCGCCGTTTCGAGATCGGCTACTGGCGGCGTCGGGGCTACGGCGGGCAGGGCATCGTCGACGAGGCAGTGCACGCGCTGACCCGGATGGCCTTCGAGCGGCTGGCCGCGCAGCGCGTCGAGATCCGCATGGACGCCCTGAACCACCGCAGCGCCCGCGTGGCCGAGCGTTGCGGCTTCACGTTCGAGGGGTGCCTGCGCCAGGATTCGCGCACGCGCACGGGCGAGCCGCGCGACACGCGCGTGTACGCGAAGGTGCGCGGGGTGGAGTGGCCCGGCGCCGCGGAGCCGCCCCCGGCCGCGCTCAGCCCTGCCGGCGGCGCCGGCTGACGACGCCCAGCCCCAGCAGGCCCGCGGCCATCAGGGCGAGCGGCGCCGGCTCGGACACGGCGGCCACCACGCGCACGTCGTCCAGCGACGTGCCGAACGTGTCGCTGGTGCCCTGCGCCGCGAAGGTCAGCGTGGTGGGGCCCGTGGCGACGAACGTGGTGACGTATTCCACCCACTGGTTGTCGGGCGAGGTGTTGTCGGCCAGCGCCGGCACCAGGATGGCGCCGCTGCCCAGGTCGAAGCTGAGCCCGTTGGACGAGGCGGGCACCACCCCGCCGGGCCACACGCCGTTGTAATCCGGCGAGGCGGCGCGGTTGGCGTACCAGAAGCTGAGCGTGTACGTCTGGCCGGCCACGGTGGCCAGCACCTGGCTCATGGCGCTGTTGTGCAGCTGGCTGTCCAGCTCGACGAAGTTGTCGCTGGCGTGGCCGGTGCCCGCGGCGTCGTGGCGCACCTCGATGTCGTCGCCGGCGCCGGTGGAGGCCGTCCAGCCCGACAGTGGGTTGCCGGCATCGTAGAAGCCCCAGGTGCCGTCCGGCAGCACGGTGGACTCGAAGCCGCCGTCGGCGACGAGGTTGGCGTCGGCGAAGGCGGGCGCGGCGGCGAGCAGGCTGGCGGCGGCCACGGCGGCCGCGGCGGCCAGGGTGGCCGGGCGAATGGACATGCGGGAAACCTCCTGGGCTATCAGAAAAACGCGCGTGCTCCCGGGAAGCCGGGGCGCTTTTCGTGAAATCTAGCTCGACAGGAGGCGTTTCACAATCGGTGGAGGCGCGGTGGCGGTGTGGCGCCGGGCGCGTTGAGCTCCGCCCGGGCCGCGGGCCCGAAGGTCTCCAAGGCGTCGGTGATGAGGCCGTCGATGCCGAACGTGCGCAGCCGCTCGGCCTCGCCGGGGTCGTTCACCGTGTAGGCCAGCACCCGCAGGCCCTGCGCCTGCAGGGCGGCGATGCGCAGCGGGTCGGCCAGCGGGTGGTGCAGCACCACGGCCACGCAGCCGGATTGGACGGCCTGGGCGATGCGGTCGTCGTCCCGGTGGTCCAGCAGCAGCGCACGCGGCAAGGCCGGCGCCGCGCCCCGCGCCGCCTCCAGCGCGTCCCAGCTGAACGAGCTGAGCAGGGGGGCGACGTCCGCGCCCTGCCACAGCCCCGCCGCGGCGCCGGCCACGTGGGCGCCGGTGCGGGCCTCGGTGCCGGCGCAGGGCTTGATCTCCAGGTTGACCGCGAGCTGGTTGGCCCGGATCCAGCGGGCGATGGCGGCCAGCGTGGGCGGAGGCTCGCCGGCCCAGGCGGGCCCGTGCCAGGCGCCGGCGTCCAGCCGCGACAGCACGTTCCAGCCGTGCGCCCGCGCGGGGCCGTGGCCGGAGGTGGTGCGCTCCAGGTCGTCGTCGTGCATCAGGTAGGGCACCTGGTCGGACGACAGCTTCACGTCGCACTCGAACATGCGGAAGCCCGCCGCCGCGCCCGCACGGAAGGCGGCCAGCGTGTTCTCGGGCGCGGCCAGGCCGCCGCCGCGGTGGGCGATCCACGAGGGGTAGGGCCAGGGAGCTCGGGAGGGGTGCATGGGGCAAGTCGACCTTCGCCGCTTGCGAATGGTGGCGGCACTCTAGGGTAACCCTGGCAAGCGGGAACCCTGATGGGCGGCGGGTACATTTGAAGCACCCATGAACGCACCGCTGACACTGCCGCTCGTGCCCGACGACGGCACGCAGGATTCCCATGCCGCCCCGGGCGTGCGCCTGCGCGAGATCCCCTACAACTACACGTCGTTGTCCGATCGCGAGATCGTGATCCGGCTGCTGGGCGAGCGCGCGTGGTCGCTGCTGAACCGGCTGCGCGAGGAACGCCGCACCGGCCGGTCCGCGCGGATGCTGTACGAGGTGCTGGGCGACATCTGGGTGGTGCAGCGCAACCCGTACCTGGTGGACGACCTGCTGGACAACCCCAAGCGCCGCGCGCTGCTGATCGCCGCGCTGGACCACCGCCTGCACGAGGTGGAACGCCGCCGCACGCCGCAGGCCGACGCCGCGCGCGACGTGCTGGTGGGCGAGCTGCTGGCCGGCGCGCGCGCCGCCGTGGCCGCGTTCGGCCAGCACTTCGCCGACGTGTGGGACCTGCGCCAGCGCGCGCGCCGCGTGCTGGGCAAGACCACGCGCAAGGACAACATCAAGTTCGACGGCCTGTCGCGCGTGTCGCACGTCACCGACGCCACCGACTGGCGCGTGGAATACCCGTTCGTCGTGCTCACGCCCGACACCGAGGCCGAGATGGCCGCGCTGGTGGCGGGCTGCATCGAGCTGGGCCTGACCATCGTGCCGCGCGGCGGCGGCACCGGCTACACGGGCGGCGCCGTGCCGCTCACGTGGAAGAGCGCGGTGATCAACACCGAGAAGCTCGAGGCGATGTCGGACGTGGAGATGGCCACGCTGCCCGGCGTCGACCATCCCGTGGCCACGGTGTGGACCGAGGCCGGCGTGGTCACGCAGCGGGTGGCCGACGCAGCCGAGCGCGCGGGCTTCGTGTTCGCGGTGGACCCCACCTCGGCCGAGGCCAGCTGCGTGGGCGGCAACATCGCGATGAACGCGGGCGGCAAGAAGGCCGTGCTGTGGGGCACGGCGCTGGACAACCTGGCGTCCTGGCGCATGGTGACGCCGCAGGCCACGTGGCTGGAGGTGGTGCGCCTGGACCACCACCTGGGCAAGATCCACGACGTGCCCGTGGCGCGCTTCGAGCTGCGCCACTTCGACGCCTCCGGCAAGAAGCTGCAGCGCACCGAGGTGCTGGAGATACCCGGCCGGGTATTCCGCAAGGAGGGCCTGGGCAAGGACGTCACCGACAAGTTCCTGGCCGGCCTGCCTGGCATCCAGAAGGAGGGCTGCGACGGCCTGATCACCAGCGCGCGCTGGGTGGTGCACCGCATGCCCAGGCATGTGCGCACGGTGTGCCTGGAGTTCTTCGGCAACCCGAAGGAGGCCGTGCCGTCGATCGTCGAGATCAAGGACTACATGTTCCGCGTGGCGCGCGAAGGCGCCCGGCCGGGCCATGTGCCCGTGGTGCTGGCCGGCCTGGAGCACATGGACGACCGCTACCTGAAGGCGGTGGGCTACGCCACCAAGAGCAAGCGCGGCGGCCTGCCCAAGATGGTGCTGATCGGCGACATCGTGGGCGACGACGAGAACGCCGTGGCGCGCGCCACCAGCGAGGTCATCCGCCTGGCCAACGGCCGCTCGGGCGAGGGCTTCGTGGCGGTGAGCGCCGACGCGCGCAAGAAGTTCTGGCTGGACCGCAAGCGCACCGCCGCCATCGCCAAGCACACCAACGCGTTCAAGGTGAACGAGGACGTGGTGATCCCGCTGGAGCGCATGGGCGAGTACACGCTGGGC
>OUNM010247091.1_pt1 | contig 63341 bp, 61 predicted proteins | sample 1769961 | NCBI WGS metagenome assembly OUNM01 (sample SAMEA3914820, study PRJEB12502) | metagenome | biome: forest; material: soil | place: USA | collected 2012-03-12 | depth 0.3 m
GAAGAGCTCGCTCGGCGACTTGGCCGACGCGAAGGTCTTCATCGCGGCGGTGCCGTTCTCGAACGACTTGCGGGCATAGTCAGCGGCTTCCTGGCCGAGCGACTCGGCGGCCTTGGCGGCCAGTTTCGAGGATTCGACGAGTGCCTCGACATTGCCCTTCTGGAACTCGGTGAGTTCCTCCGTCATCTTGACGCTCTTCTCGTAGGCGCCCTTTGCCCGCTCGCTGACCTCGCCGAACAGCGCCTGGACGCGCTCGCCGGCATCGGCGGTGAACTTCTTGGCGGTTTCCTGAGCCTTCGTCATGGTCTCGTTCATAATCCTGCTTCCCTCGGTGATGGCAGCCACCCCAACGGGGGCCGCCTCCTGCTTCGCCACAGACGCAACAATGGGGACGGTGGGTGCGGCGGGGGGTGTCACAGACAGCCCGACCGCCCTTTCGTCCTGCTTCGATGCGGCCACTTCTGCCGGCTTCGGCGCGGGCGCCGGAGCCGTGGGGGCCGACTTAGTGTTGGGCGCCTCGGGCGCCGGCTTCGCAGCCACCGGGGCGGCCTTGGGGGCCGCAACGGCGGAGGATTCCTTAATGGCCGCGACCGGCGGCGGTGCTGCTGCTGGCTTGGTTTCAACCGGAGCCGGCTTCGCCACCACTGCTACCGGGTTGGCTTCCGCCGGAACGGTCTTGGCTACGACCGGTACCGGCTTGGGCGCCGCGACTGGCGGCGTCGGAGAAGCGACCCGTTTGGCCTCCACCGGAGCGACCTTCGCCGCAACACCCGGTTTGAGTGCCGGCGCCTCCTTCTTCGAAGGTGTGTTCGCCGTCGGCTTGCTCGTGTTCTCGGCCATGCCCCACTCCCAGGCTGCAACCATTTACACTTATGTTGCGATGCACAATATCCGAATCAGGGGGTGGCCGCAAGACGTATTGTGCAGTGCAGCATGTGGCTGCGTCAGATCGTGTGTTGCGTGCGACGAAACGCGTCAGCGCTGGGCGACGTAGCGCCCAGGTGCATCCTCGATGGCCTTGCGCTTACCCTTGCCGGGCACTCGCGCACGCTGGGCGGGCACTGTTTCGCCGTCATGCGCCTGGATCCAGCTGATCCAGTCCGGCCACCAGCTACCCTTGGTCTCCTGCGCCTGGGCAATAAAATCCTCCAGCGAGGAGGCGGGGGCCGGGCAGGTCCAATACTGATACTTGCCCGCGCTCGGAGGATTTACGACGCCGGCGATATGGCCTGATCCCGCCAGCACGAAACGGGTTTCCCCGCCGAAGTGCTCGGTAATCTTCCACACGCTCTGCGGTGGCGCGATATGGTCGTCGCGACCGGCCTGGATATAGGTGGGGATTGTGATGCGATGCAGGTCGATCGGCGTGCCGGCAACATGGATGCCACCGGGCCGCACCAGCAGGTTGTCGCGGTAGAAGTCGCGCAGATAGGCTTGATGCCAGGCAGCGGGCAGGTTGGTGGTGTCGCCGTTCCAGTGAAGCAGGTCGAACGCCGGATAATCCTCGCCCATCAGATAGTTCTGGACGACATAGTTCCAGATCAGATCGCGCCCGCGCAGCAGGTTGAAAGTCGCCGCCATGTAGCGGCCGTCGAGATAGCCCTTGTCGCCCGCGAGGCCGGCAACAAGATCGAGCTGCGTGTCGTCGACGAACAGCGAGAGATCGCCGGCCGCGCTGAAATCGACCTGGGTGGTGAAGAATGTGGCGGTGGCGACCTTGTCCACCTCGCCGCGCGCGGCGAGCAGCGCCAGCGTCGCGGCCAGCGTCGTGCCGGCGACGCAGTAACCGATCGCATGCACGGACTCGACGCCAAGCTGATCGCGCACGACGTCGATCGCGTCGATCTGGGCCGCGACATAATCGTCGAGGGTGACGCCGGCGAGGCTCTCGTCCGCCGACTTCCACGAGACCATGAATACGCTCAGCCCCTGCTCAACTGCCCAGCGCACAAAGCTCTTTTTGGGATTGAGATCGAGGATGTAGAATCGGTTGATCCAAGGCGGGAAGATCACGAGCGGGATTTTCGCCACCGTCTCGGTCGCCGGCGCGTAGTGGATCAGCTGGTAGAGCGGCGTCTCGTGGATCACCTTGCCGGGCGTGACCGCGATGTTGCGACCGAGTTCGAAGGCATCCGGGCTCGACTGGGTGAGCTGGCCGCGGGAGAGGTCGCCGAGCAGATTTTCCATACCCTTGAGCATGCTTTCACCGCGCGTGGCGATAGCCTTTTCCAGGGCCTGCGGGTTGGTGATCGCGAAGTTGCTGGGTGCCATAGCCTCGGTGAAGGCGCGAGTGGCGAAGCGCAGCTGCTCGCGCTGCTTGTCGGAGAGCCCTGCTACAGCCTCAACCGAGCGGAGCATGTGGCCGGAGACGAGCTGATACGATTGCCGAAGCAGATCAAACAGCGGATGTTCGCGCCATTGCGAGGCAGCGAAACGCCGGTCATCGGTTGGTTCCGCCGGCGCGTCTGAATCGATGGCGGCCGTCGGATTGAGGAAGCGTTGCCACAGCGTCAGGCTGTCCTTCCAGAAATCGGCGTGCGCATCGGCTAGCGCCTGAGTGTCGAGGCCGAAGCGCAGCGAGGGGGGCGGCGCGAACAGCTTGGCAAGGTCCGGCATTAGCTGTTGTCCGCCGGGTTCGGCGCCCTGGCGTGCGGCATATTCGAGGATCATCTGCTGGGCGCGGCCCATTACGCCGGTCCAGTGCTGCAATTCATCGAGCGTGGGCTGGAACGCATCCATCGCGCTCGATGTCGTGCGACCCGAATCCGCCAATCGACCTCTCCCGCCGAAACGCGCCTGTGACGACGCACCCACCCACGCTATAACCCCTCTGCCGCCAATATGGCGAGCCATCCGGAAAGGTCTTTCGAATATGTCCGAAGATTTCTACCGCATCCGCAGACTGCCTCCTTACGTGTTCGCCGAAGTGAACGCGATGAAGGCAGCGGCGCGCGCGGCAGGCGAGGACATAATCGACCTCGGCATGGGGAATCCCGACGGCGCGCCCGCCCCGCATGTCATCGAGAAGCTGGCCGAGGTGGCGCGCGATCCCAACGCCCACGGCTATTCGGCCTCGAAGGGCATCAAGGGGCTGAGAAAGGCTCAAGCTGGCTATTATGCCCGCCGCTTCGGCGTCGACCTCGATCCCGAGAATGAAGTGGTGGTAACGCTGGGCTCCAAGGAGGGGCTCGCCAACCTCGCGCAGGCCATCACTGCGCCGGGCGACGTGGTGCTGGCGCCCAACCCGAGTTATCCGATCCACACCTTCGGCTTCATCATCGCGGGCGCCGCAATCCGCTCAATCCCGGCGGCACCCGGGCCGGATTTCTTCCGCCGGCTGGAGCATGCTGTCGCCTACACGGTGCCCAAGCCCAAGGTGCTGGTGATCGGCTATCCGTCGAACCCGACAGCCTATGTGGCAGACCTCGAATTCTACACCAAGGTGGTAGAATTCGCGAAGCAGCACGGGCTCTGGGTTCTGTCCGATCTCGCTTATGCGGAAATCTATTTCGGCAACACGCCGACGCCCTCCATCCTCCAGGTTCCGGGCGCGAAGGATGTCGCGATCGAGTTCACCTCGATGTCCAAGACCTATTCGATGGCCGGCTGGCGGATAGGCTTCGCGGTCGGCAATCCGCAGTTGATAGGAGCGCTGACGCGGGTGAAGTCCTATCTCGATTATGGCGCCTTCACGCCGATCCAGGCGGCAGCGGTGGCGGCACTCAACGGCCCGCAGGACATCGTCGAGCAGAACCGCCAGCTCTATAAGCGGAGGCGTGACGTGCTGGTCGAGAGCTTCGGCCGCGCCGGCTGGGAGATTCCGCCGCCCGAGGCCTCGATGTTCGCCTGGGCCCCGATCCCGCCGGCTCTACGTCATCTCGGCGCGATGGAGTTCGCCAAGCAACTTCTCACTCATGCGCAGGTGGCGGTGGCGCCCGGTGTCGGTTTCGGCGAGGAGGGCGAAGGCTTTGTGCGCATCGCACTCGTCGAGAACGAGCATCGCATCCGCCAGGCGGCGCGCAACATCAAGCGCTACCTCCAGTCGATGGGGGTCAGCGCACCTGCCACTGCGGCCGAGCCGGCGACCCAGCCGGCCTAATCCTGTCTCCTGCCTGACTGTGCCGTTCAGCGCCGCTCCAGCAGGGGCGGCGCAGGATGGTCGAACCGGTTGCGCAACCATTCGGTACGCGGTCGGTTGAGCGGGGTGTGAGGTAAGGAGTGGTTCGATGAAAAAGACAATCCTCGGCGCGCTGGCCGTCGCTGCCCTGGCGATGCCCGCGACGATGACACCGAGCGCGGCCTTCGCGCAGGATTGGCAGGGCGACCACCGCGATCATGATCGCGGGGACTGGCGTGGCGATCGTCACGATAATGATCGGGGCGATTACCACTGGCAGGGTGATCGTCGCGACTGGGATCCGCAGCGGTCCTATCACGACGACCGGCGATACCGCGAGCGGCGTCTGGGCCGTAACGACTATGTCTATCGCGGCGGCGACGGGCGCTATTACTGCAAGCGCAACGATGGCACGACCGGTCTAGTAATTGGCGCGATCGGCGGCGGCCTGCTCGGTAACGCGATCGGCGGCAACACGCTCGGCACCGTGCTCGGTGCGGGCGGCGGTGCGCTGCTCGGCCGCTCGATCGATCGCGGCAATGTGCGCTGCCGCTAAGGTAGCGCGCTTCGGCTGAGCCCATTCCTTCTTCCAGCCCGTGAAGAAGGGAGTAGCTTGCCCTTGCCCCTCCCGACGTGCCAGCCAAGGCCGGTCCGTCGGGAGGGTTTTTAATGTCCAATGCACTGCGTGTCGCTCTGGCTGGTCTCGGCACTGTGGGAGCGGGGGTGATCAAGCTTATCGACGCGAACCGCGAGATCGTCGAGCGGCGCGCCGGGCGTGCCATCGAGATCGTGGCGGTCTCGGCGCGCGACCGGACGCGGGATCGCGGTGTGGATCTCTCCCGTTTCCTGTGGGTCGACGATGCGGCGGAGCTTGCCCAGCGTGACGATGTCGACGTGGTGGTAGAACTGATCGGCGGCGCGGATGGACCGGCGCTGACGCTGGCACGGCACACGATCGCGGCCGGTCGCCATTTCGTGACGGCCAACAAGGCGATGATTGCCCATCATGGGCTCGATCTAGCAGGCGACGCAGAAGCCAAGGGCGTCGCCTTCAAATATGAGGCGGCGGTGGCGGGCGGTATCCCGGTAATCAAGGGGCTGCGCGAAGGAGCGGCAGCCAATGCGATCGGGCGCGTCTATGGCATCCTCAACGGCACCTGCAATTATATCCTGACGACCATGGAGGCCGAGGGGCGGGACTTCGCCGAGGTGCTCGCCGAGGCGCAGCGACTGGGTTATGCCGAAGCGGATCCCAGCTTCGACATCGATGGCGTCGACGCCGCACACAAGCTTTCGATCCTCGCCAGCCTTGCCTTCGGCACCAGGATCGATTTCGGCTCGGCGGCGATCTCCGGCATCCGCCATGTCATCGCCGCCGACATCGCACAGGCGCAGGCGCTGGGCTACCGTGTCCGTCTGGTCGGCCTCGCCGAGGCGCAACCCGACGGCAGCAGTACCGCCGGCCTGTTCCAACGCGTCCACCCCTGTCTGGTGCCGGCCAACCATCCGCTCGCCCATGTCGCGGGATCGCTCAACGCGGTGGTGGCGGAGGGCAATTTCGTCGGTCGCCTGTTCTTCGAAGGGCGCGGCGCCGGCGAAGGTCCGACCGCGTCGGCTGTGGTCGCCGACTTGATTGACATCGCACGCGGCGAATTTGGCCCGGCCTTCGCAATGCCCGTGGCAAGCCTCGCTGCGATGACGCCGGCGCTAACCGGCGAGCGGCGCGGCCGCGCCTACCTGCGCTTCTCGGTCGTCGACCGGCCTGGCGTGCTGGCCGAGATCGCGGCGGCCATGCGCGACGCCGGCGTCTCGATCGAGAGCCTAATCCAGCGCGGCACCACGTCCGACGGTGGCGTGCTGGTGGCGATGGTGACGCACGAGGGGCCCGAACGCGCGGTCACCGACGCGCTCGCCCGGCTTGACGGTTCGCCGAGCCTGCTCGGTCGGCCGATGCTGATGCATATCCTGGATGTCTGATTGCCCGCCCTAGGGCTGGTCCGGATCTTCGCCCGTCACGGCTTCCTGTTAGGCCGAATAGCTTGCCCATCGCTTCGCCGAGCCGCTGCGGTGGGGCGCAACTCGCGGGGCCTCATTGACCGCGGGTGGCACTCAGTGCCTCGGCGGCTCTACGCGGTTCGCTGATGTGATGCTCGGTCTCGCCAGGATCGCGGCGTTGCCCGGCAGTGGCACGCGGGGCGGCGGCATGGGGTGTCGGCTGCAGACGACAATCCCGCCCGACAGAGCCTCCGACGATCGTGTCGGCACGCTTTCGCGCGTAGCGGCCCTCGTCATCGCGCGATAGTTTGCCTTCGCCTCAGCGGCGGAGATCCCAGCGGTGGGCGGTGCGGAAGGCAGGGTCGCGGCGAGCAGGATCAACGCTGCCACGCTCGACATCGTAACACTCGTCCCCTAACGCTCGCCGCAGGATAGAGGGTTTGGATGACATCATGACAGTAGAAAGCGTCGCGGCCAGCAAGGTCCTTGATCGTGTTCTCGTGCTCGAGATGGTGCGCGTCACCGAGGCGGCGGCGATCGCGGCGGCGAAGCTGGTCGGCCGCGGCGACGAGAAGGCCGCCGACGCCGCCGCCGTCGAGGCGATGCGTCACGCCTTCAACGAGCTCGAATTCGACGGCACGGTGGTGATCGGCGAGGGCGAGCGCGACGAGGCTCCCATGCTCTTCATCGGCGAGAAGGTCGGGCGTGGGACCGGTCCCAAGATCGACATCGCGCTCGATCCGCTGGAAGGCACCACGATCACCGCCAAGGCCGGCCCCAACGCGCTCGCCGTGCTCGCCATCGCGGAAGAGGGCTGTCTGCTCAACGCGCCCGACGTCTATATGGACAAGTTGGCGATCGGACCGGGCTATGAGCGCGGGCTGGTCTCGCTCGATCGCACGCCGACCGAAAATGTCTGCGCCTTCGCCAAGGCCAAGGGCGTGAAGCCGCACGAGATCACCGTAATGGTGCTCGATCGCCCACGTCACGAGAAGCTGATTGCCGAACTCCGTGCGCTTGGCTGCGGCATCCACCTGATTCCCGATGGCGATGTCGCGGGCGTGATCGCCGTCACCAATCCCGATACCACCATCGACATGTACATGGGTTCGGGCGGCGCGCCCGAGGGCGTGCTGGCGGCGGCCGCACTCTCCTGCGTCGGCGGCCAGTTCCAGGGCCGGCTGCTGTTCCGAAACGAGGACGAAAAGGCGCGCGCGCGCAAGTGGGGCGTGACCGACCTCAACAGGATCTACGAGCTCGAGGATCTCGTGAAGGGCGATGCCATCTTCGCCGCCACCGGCGTGACCGACGGATCGCTGCTGGCAGGCGTCAAGCGCCGCAAGGATGGCGTGATGACCACCGACAGCGTCGTGATGCGCGCCTCCTCGCGCACCATTCGCTGGGTGAAAGGCGAGCATCACCGGGCCCGTTGACAGCGCCAGCCAACCGCGTAGCGTCCGCTTCCTGAAAAGGGGAGAGGGAATGGCGTCGGTCCACGCAAGCGAGCAGCTGCTGTTTTCGATATTGTTGCAGCTGATCGTGATGATCGGCGCCGCGCGGTTGATGAACAGCGCCTTTCGGGCGATGGGCCAGCCCGGCGTGATCGGCGAGATCATCGCCGGGCTCCTGCTCGGGCCGTCGCTGTTCGGCCATATCTTTCCAGAGGCGTCGCTGGCGTTGTTCGGCGCCAAGGCCAGCCAGCCGATCACGATGCTGAGCCAACTCGGACTCATCCTGCTGATGTTTCAGATCGGCGCCGACTTCGAGTTCGGGCATCTGCGCGAGGCGCGTGCCAAGCGCGCGGTCGGTCTGATCGCGATCGGCTCGATCGCGGTGCCCTTCGCGCTCGGTCTGTGGGTTGGCCTCGCCTCGGCCGCTTCGGTGGCTCCCGGCATCAATCCGCTCATTTATGCGCTGTTCTGCGGCGTTGCGCTGGCGATTACGGCTGTACCGATCCTCGGCCGGATCCTGCGTGAGTTCGAGTTGACTCGCACCCCGATCGGCGTCGTCGCCATCTCTGCGGCGGCAATCAACGACGTCGTCGGGTGGGTGATGCTAGCCTGTATCTCGGCCTATGCGACGTCGCTCTTCTCTGGGGCCTTCCTGCTGTGGCGGCTGCTGGCCATCGGCCTGCTGCTGGCCGGCATGCGCTTCGTCGGATCGCCGTTAGTCGATCGACTGCTGCGCCGCTACCCGCTAGTCGATGGCCGCATCCCGCCAAATCTGATGGCGGCTACCTTCTGCATCATGTTCGCGCTCGCCATCGTGACCTTCAAGATTGGCATCTTTGCGATCTTCGGAGGCTTCGCGGCCGGACTGCTGTTCCACCGCCACACTGCCTTCGTCGAGGCATGGAACCGGCAGGTGGGGTATTTCACGCTGGTCTTCTTCCTGCCGGTCTTCTTCACCTTCACCGGGCTTCGCACCAACCTGCTCGGCCTGACGCCGAGCGATCTCGGCTTGCTGCTGCTGGTGCTGGCGGCGGCGATCGGCGGCAAGATCATTCCGGTGTTTTTCGCCAGTCGCGCGTCGGGCTTCAACACACATGAATCGAGCATCCTCGCCGCGCTCATGAACACGCGTGCACTGATGGAGCTGATCGTGCTCAACATCGGTTACGACCTCGGCTTCCTGCCGCAGTCGATGTTCACCATGCTTGTGGTGATGGCGGTGGTGACCACGCTGATGACCGGGCCGCTGTTGCGCTGGCTGCTGCCTCGCGTCGGCCATGTCGTGTTGCGCCCGGCGGAGGCCTGACGCGCGTTCCCAAGCGGGCGGCGATCGGCTACCCGCTTGGGCCATGAGTGCCAGTGCCCCCTGCGGAGTGACCCGTTCGATCCTCGGCCAGCCGTGGCGCTGGCGGGGGCTTTCTGCCGACGATGCGGACGCGGGCTTCCGCCCCGACGTGCTGGTCGACCAGTTGCTGCTCGCCCGTGGCTGCCCGCGCGACGCGTTGGATATGCATCGCGTGCCGACGATCCGCGGCTTCATGCCCGATCCGTCGATCTTTCGCGACATGGACCGCGCCGCCGAGCGGCTGGCAGATGCGGTCGAGCAAAGCGAGCCCGTCACCATCTTCGGCGACTATGACGTCGACGGCGCCACGTCGGCCGCGCTGCTGATCCGCCTACTAGCCGATCTGGGATTGAAGGCCGGCGCTTACATCCCGGACCGACTGCTGGAAGGTTATGGCCCATCCGCGGACGCGCTGGTGCGCCTGGCGGAGGAAGGGGCGAGTCTCGTCGTTACCGTCGATTGCGGCGCGCTCGCCTTCGAGGCGCTGCAGGCGGCGCGCGATGCTGGGCTAGACGTGATCGTAGTCGATCATCACAAATGCACGACGTCGCTCCCCGTTGCCCATGCCATCGTCAACCCCAACCGGCTGGATGAGGGGGAGGGCGCGGCGCACGGCCATCTCGCCGCCGTCGGGGTCGCCTTCCTGCTCGGTGCCGCGCTGATCCGCACCATGCGCGCGCGGGGCTGGTTCGCGAGCCGTACGGAGCCCCGCCTGATTGACCTGCTCGATATTGTGGCACTCGGCACGGTGGCGGACGTCGCCCAGCTCAAGGGCCTCAACCGCGCCTTCGTGACGCAGGGGCTCAAGGTGATGGCGGCGCGTCGCAACATTGGCCTCGCCGCGCTGATTGAGGCCTCGCGCCTCACCCGCAACCCGACTGCCACCGATCTCGGCTTTGCGCTCGGGCCGCGCATCAATGCGGGAGGTCGCGTCGGTCGCGCCGATCTCGGCGTGCGGCTGCTCACGACCAGCGATGAGGCCGAAGCCCGCGCCATCGCCGCAGAGCTCGACCAGTTCAACGAGGAGCGCCGCGCGATCGAGCAGGCGGTTCGCGAAGAGGCCGAAGCCAAGCTCGGTACCCAGGGCAATCGCGCGGTCGCGGTGATCTCGGGCGCGGGTTGGCACCCCGGCGTGATTGGCATTGTCGCCAGCCGCCTGAAGGAGCGGATCGGCAAGCCGGCCATCGTAGTCGCGCTGGACGGTGGGATCGGCAAGGGCTCGGGCCGTTCCATCTCGGGGGTCGATCTCGGCGCGGCGGTGCTGGCGGCGAAAGATGCGGGACTGCTGGTGGCGGGTGGCGGGCACGCTATGGCAGCGGGGCTGACGGTTGAGGAGGGGCGGCTCGACGCTCTCGCTAATTTCCTTGACGAGCGCCTCGCGGCCGACGTCGCGAAGGCGTCTGACGCGCGCGCTCTGCTGCTCGACGCGGTGGTGAGCCCCGGCGGCGTTACCCCTGCTTTGGTCGAGGCGCTGGAGGCGGGCGGCCCCTACGGCGCCGGCTGGCCGAGCCCGCGCGTCGCCGCCGGCCGGGTGCGGGTGGTGAAGGCGGACATCGTCGGCAAGGGCCATGTCCGTGCTATCGTGGCTGGGGACGACGGTCGCCCTATAAAGGCGATGGCGTTCGGGCAGGGGGACACGGCGCTCGGTGCGGCGTTGCTCGGCGCGGGCCCGACGCGCCGGCTGTGGCTGGCGGGGCGTGCCCGGATCGACGACTGGGCGCGCCAGCCTGCGGCCGAACTGCACGTTGATGATGCCGCTTGGGCGGATTGATGCTCAGGATCGCTTGACCCGGCGCGCGGCCTGCCCTAATCGCGCCTCCACCCGGACGGCCCCATCGTCTAGCGGTCTAGGACGTCGCCCTTTCACGGCGAAAACACGGGTTCGAGTCCCGTTGGGGTCACCAAGTTTTTCAATGACTTAGTTTCCTCCGCACTTCCAGATCGCCAACTTGGGCAATGGATGGGGAAAAACGCGGTGAGAAGCACGCGATCCGGCGGAACATACCGGGACGATCTAGCAGTCACGACGGTAGCAAGGACTGGAAGCAGATGACCGCCAGCGAGACTTACCGTGCCCAGGCAGCAGCCCAGCGCGAAGCGGCCCGCAAGACTACCCTCCACAATCGCCGCGAGATGCATGAACGATCGGCTATGGCGTGGGACGCTATGGCAGAGGCTGCCGAGGACACCGTGGCGAAAGCTGCAGTGAATGCGGCGTCGAAGGCCGCGCGCTCGGTTCCTTCAGATGGCACACCTGATTGGGGCACTGCCGGCTAGCGCTCGGCCGCGGCGGAGATTTTCTGCGTCACGGATTAATCCTGCGAAATTGATCGTTGGCGGAGTGGGACAGGCGTCTGTTGCGCATGCAGCCGTCCCCAGTACGGGCCCCGTCGTCGCGCCTCACCCTGGCCCTCGGCGGGGCCAACCTGTTCAATGGTCGCAGGCAGCAATTGAGCGCTGCGACGTTAAGGTCGATACAGGCAGGAAACACAAAGAATTAAAGACAATGACCGAAATCGCATGAGGCAATCCGAGGAAGAGTTCGGAGCGAGGTATCGCGCCTTCATTGCTCCGTTGCCTGCGAATGACCAGTGGCCTGCGCAACAAGCCATGGCGATCCGGACATGCTCAGGCCCGAGGCGTCGATAAGCTCGCTGCTGCTGTCACGACGATAAGCCTTGTCCAACCTTCTCGTCATGTGAGCGGTCAAGGCTGGCGCGGATTCCTATCGTCTCCAAACTATAAGGCAGTGCGATTCGAGGACTGTTTAACAGTAGGAAGCTGGCGGCGCTCGTAGTAGGGGCGGCCCATGCAGAGACAGAGAACCAAGTGGCAGGCCGATCACGGTACGCGTGCCCATAAGCTCATCGGCAAGATAGAGGCCTCGATCGAACGGCTGAACGATGAGGATTTGCTGGACCTGCACGACATCTTCGCCGGCGACGCAGAATCGCCCATCGAAAATCTGGCCGCGGCTGAGATGAAGAAGCGCAATCTGCAACTGTAGCCGGTGGGCACGACTGGCTATCGCATAACGATCCCAGAGTTCTGAGTTTCAGACTCAGCGGTGGAGAGGCGGCGCCCCCCGCGAAGTGCCTAATCGATGATGCACGGACCGAATAGGTACCATGCCGACGCGCATTTTTCCGCCACTTCCGTCGAGAAGCCGCCCGACAGCAGTGCGCCCATCATTGCCGTTTGATCCGCTGAGCGCGGCACTTGAAAGCCGACCTTCGTTCATAGTCGGATGATTTGGCGCCCAGGCGCGTCTTGAGCGGCCAGCCTCGACTATCAGCGATCGAGCTCGGCTTCCTTAAAGACCGGAATGGCAGCCACCGGCTTCATCAGGACGAGCGGGATCAGACGGTCTGTACTCTTCTGATATTCGGCATAAGGCGGATAGATCGCCACCATCTGCTGCCAAATCCGCTGCCGCTCGGTATCGGCAGGCTCGCGCCAAGTGGCGCGGAAGGCTTGCGTGGCGACCTGGACCTCGACCTCGCTCGTCGCCACGATGTTGAGATACCAGGCTGGGTGCGTCGGCGAGCCGCCCTTCGAGGCGACGATCACGATCTCACCTTCGACCATGCCGTAGATGAGCGGCAGAATCAGCGTACGGCCAGTCTTGCGGCCGATATGCTTGATCAGACAGATCGGTTGATAGCCTTCGTTGTTGATTGGGCCGAAATCGTAGATATGGCCTTCCGTACCGCCGGACTGGAGGTAGCGGTGCAGGTGCTGCTCCTGCCACTCGTGCATGCCGGGCGGGGTGGTGTCGGTGGCGCTCATCGAGGGTTTCTCCGCTGGGGCGTGTGTCGTGCCGGCCGCAAGGCGTCGCGGTCGGTTCACCTTAGCGAAACGCCAAGGCGCGGTGAAAGGGCCTGCGAACACAACTGAGCGAGGTAGACTGGCACTCGCTTGGTCAGAGGCCGGCGGGTCTGCGCCAATTGGGGGTCATTTGGGCGGGCCTAAAACATTCTTGAAGGCAGGCGTGCGGGCGCCAGCGATGGGGGCTGAAGGGCTGGCTTTGCCGGATCAGGCGAAGTGCATATTGACAGACTCGCCGATCTGTAACTATATCGATGACACACATTGGAATTTGTCATGCCGACCAGCACGCGTTTCGCCGTAGCCGTACACATGCTGACCGCGCTTGCGGTCGGCGACGGCGAGCCGGTGCGCTCCGAGGATCTCGCTTATTCAGCGAACACCAGCGCGGTCGTGATCCGGGGACTGCTGTCGCGCCTGAACGAAGCGGGGCTGACCCGTTCGCAGCTAGGCGCGGGCGGGGGCGCGCTCTTGGCGCGGCCTGCGGAGCGCGTCCGCCTGCTGGACGTATATGAAGCTGTGGAGGATACCGAGCTTTTTTCAACGCATCGCCAACCGCCCTGTGAGACCTGCCCGGTCGGGGGCAACATCCTGGAAGCGATGGAGCCGACATTGATGCGGGCGCGAAAGGCGCTTGAGGACGAGCTGGCAAATGTCACGATCGCCGACATCGCCGCGGAAGTCGCGCGCCTTGGGAAGTTCAGTATACCATTGATGAGATGACCCCCCTCACTTTGCACATAATTGTAATTACGTCACTGACATAACGATATTTCGTTTGACATTGTCGTCGAGCGGGACGGGACGGCCGGCATGGGGCGCCGCCGTTCCACGACGGATCTGCCCCACCACGCGCAGGAGTAGAGAATGAGTATCGGAATAATCGGGGCGGGCGCCCTTGGTTCCAATCTCGCCCGGTTGCTGGCGAAGAGCGGGATCTCGGCGATGATCGCAAACAGTCGGGGCAAGGAGTCGCTGGAGGGCCTCGTTCGCGAGTTTGGCCCTTCGATCAGGGCGGCCTCGGTCGAGGAAGTGGCGAGCGCGGATATCGTAGTGGTGGCTGTGCGTTGGGCTGATCTGGAAACGGTGCTGGGCGGTCTGCCGGCCTGGAACGGTCGCATCGTAGTCGACGCGACCAACGCGGTTTTGTTTCTCGACAAGAATTCACCAGATCGGAACGACTCCAACAACCCGCTCGCCGCTTATGGCATCAAGGCGGCGGATCTCGGCGGCAAGCATTCCAGCCAAGTCTTCCGCGAGTTCGTTCCGGGCGCGCGCGTCGTTAAGGCCTTCAACCATATCGACGCGAGCATCCTGTCGGAGCCTGTGGCGGCTGGCGGGCAGCGCGTCCTTTTCTACTCCGGCGATAACCCCGACGCGAAAGCCGACTTTCGTAAGATCATCGAACTAACTGGCCATTTCCCGGTGGACCTGGGCCCGCTCGATGTCGGCGGTCCTCTGGCCTCATTGCCGTTCGGTACGCTCTCGACCATCGATTTCGTCAAGATCTGAGCATCAAGGGCGTTGCTCCTCCTCGACCTCTCGTCGATGGCCCGGGCATGATAGTCGGAGACCTCGCCACCAACATTGCCGCCGCCCAAATCCAGCAGGAAATCGGGCCACTCGGCCTGGACGAGGCTGTGATCCGGAACCTCAAGGCCGAAAGCGCGCAGATAGGCCGTCAGGCTGTGACGTTTCTGTGTCCTTCTTGCTCGATCGCGTCATTCACGCACACGCGGGCTGACGGCCGGCGCCAGTGCACCGAAGTCGACTACATTCGTCGCGACAATCTCGAGATTGGCAGCAATGAAGGCGCGTGCTTCGTCGAAGTTAGAGGGCGCCCTCGTACGACTGTTCTCGCGTTTGATTGACCGCCGACGGCGTTTCGCCACGCGATAACGGCGCCCTCGTTCCCCGCCGCGTGCAGCTCATTAATATGCCGCGCACGCCAGCACGATATTAGGAGACCTGTCCCGCCTCGGCGAGGTCGTAGGTCAGTCGCCAGCAGGTTCCGAAAAAACTGCGATGTTCGACACGCTCGCTCGCGAGCACCGTGCGAGCGGGCGGCTCAACCAATCTGTCGCGTCATTTGTCCGCTCCTCCTACTGTGATACTAATGAGCATATTATTGAACCGTGTTGGGATTAATAATTTCACTCTCCTTTCGTACACGACATTCGTCGCCGAGAGAGACGACCCCTGCGAAAGGACTAGCAATGTCTCGTATCCCCACCCCCGCCCTCGACACCGCCACCGGCGCCACCGCCGAGGTTTATGCCCAGATCAAGAAGGCGGCCGGCAGCGTGCCCAACACCTTTGCCACCATCGGCGCGCACGGCCCCGCCGCGCTCAAGGCAATGCTGGCCGCGGACAGCGTGCTCGCCTCCGGCACGCTCAGTAAGCAGGACCAGGAGACGATCAAGCTGTTGGTGAGCGCGGTCGCGGGCTGCGACTATTGCGTCGCCGCGCACAGCTTGATCGGCAAGATGACCGGCCTTCCGCAGGAGGCACTGAAGGCGATCCGCGTCGGCCAGCCGACCGGCGACGCCAAGCGCGACGCGCTGATCCGCTTCGTGAAGTTGCTCGCCAGCACCAGCGGCACCATCGGCGAAGCCGAGTTCGCGGCGATCAAGGCCGCCGGCTACACCGACCAGCAGCTCGTCGAGATCAGCCTCGCGATCGCGGTGATCGTCTTCACCAACGTCTTCAACCGCATCAACGATACCGCCATCGATTTCCCGGCGGTCGACTGAGCCCCCACCAGGCTGGGCGCTGCTACTGCGGCGCCCAGGCACCTTGGCCATCACAGACGCCCCCGCGGGCCTGCTCGCGGAATGATCTTCATAGCCTTTAACAGGAGGAACCCATGAATTTCATTGTCGACGCGCTCGCCAAGTCCGGCCTGCTCAAGCGCGACCTCGATTATCATCTGGTCCGCGCCTCTATGGTCATCATCTTCGCCTTCTTCGGCTACCAGAAGTGGTTCGAATATGAGGCGCAGGTGCTGATCCCCTATATCAGCAACGGTCCGCTCATCTCGTGGATGTATCCAGTGTTCGGTATCCGTGGGGCGAGCACCTTCCTCGGCGTCTCGGAATGGACCTTCGGTGCGCTCATCCTTGCCGGCTTCTGGAACAAGAAGGCGGGCATGCTCGGCGCGCTGGGGTCGGTTGCGACCTTCATCGGCACGGTCACCATCATCCCCTTCATGCCGAATGGCTGGGCGGAGTCAGCGGGAGGTTTCCCCGCAATGGTCGGCAACGTGCCCTTCCTGATGAAGGACGTCGTCCTGCTCGCCGGCTCGGTCTACCTGCTCAAGGAAGACGTCCAGCGCCTCCACGTCGAAACCGTCCGATCGAACTGACACCCCTCACCCCCGGGCCGCGCATCGGCGGCCCGGACGGGAGATCAATATGATCATCACCAATCGCTCCGCCGAAGCGCACGCGCTCAGGATCATGCTGCCCCTATCGGGGATGATCGCGACCTTCACAGCACTGATCGGGTTCATGGCCATGTCGTCAGTCAGCTCGATCTAGGCAAAGCGCGCCAAGCACCATCTCGGCGTTCGCGCGGGCCGATTTCTCAGCCTATGCAATGAGCGGCCCACTTGAACGGCCGCCCGAGAGGATCCGTGATGGAGAGCAGCTATTTCCTGATCGCCCTTGCCGCGGTTGGCGTCATGGGTTTTGCGAACCAGCGTGGCGGAACCTGTACCGTGGCTGCAATCGAGGAGCTCGTGTCCGAACGCCGCTTCGGACAATTCATCGCGCTATTCGAAGCATCCCTCTGGGTAGCAGGCGGCTTCGTCCTGCTAGCCGCTCTGGGTCAGCTTCCGACAATACCCGGGGGGTATACGGCCAGCTTCGCAACGGTTGTGGGCGGCGCGCTCTTCGGGGTCGGGGCGTTCGTCAACCGCGCCTGTGCGTTCGGATCGATCGCACGCCTTGGATCAGGAGACTGGGCGTATCTGGCGACTCCGGCCGGCTTCTATATTGGCGCCCTTGTCGCGCAGAGCCTGCCTGCCCCGGCGTCGCTGGCGGGGCCGTCTATCATGACGGTCGCACCAGCGTGGGTCGCGATCGTGGTGGGAGCTCTTCTGCTTGCCCGTCTCTTCTCTCACGGCTGGCGAATAGCGCGTGGCGGGCGTTCATCGCTGAGCGATCGCTGGTCGCCGCATGTCGCGACGACAGTGATCGGAATCAGCTTCCTCGTCGCACTGGTGACCGCCGGCCCGTGGACCTACACCACCCTTCTCGGCGATCTCGCCCAGGGCACGACTCTGAGGATGGCGTGGAAGCTTGTACTCACAATCGCACTATTGGGCGGTGCGATGGTCGGGGGTTGGACCGACGGGCGTCTGAAGTTCGTCGTACCGGGCTTGATGAGGCTCGTCCGCTGCTTTGCCGGCGGCGTGATCATGGGTGTCGGAAGCAGGCTCATTCCCGGTGGCAACACGGGTCTCGTCCTGATCGGCATGCCGCTGTTGCGTCCCTATGCCTGGCTTGCATTCGCGAGCATGGTCGCCACCATCTACGTCGCTGTCCGCCTTGCGCGGGCCTAGAGCGGGGCCTGCGGCATTCAGAGCGTCGGCTCGACGAAGGAGGCGAACTGGCGATCCTGACGCGCACGAAGGTCATCATCGCCCGACGCCGGTCCATATCATTCCTTCCAGGAATGGGCGTTATTGCGACGACCGGTCTGCCATGACTGATACGAATTAGCCAATCTCCCTGTGCGCCGCGGATCCACCGCGGCGAAACAGGAGGTCGATCGATGGTGCGCATGCTGACGCAAACCCGTGCCTCGGGCCCGGTCATCGACGGGCTCCTGGCGCTCCAACTCACCGGCAGCCTGATCTCTGCGCTGGTCGCGGTGGTCGGCCCCCTGTTTCTGCAGGCCGGCGCTCGCATCCTCTATCGATAAAAGGACGATCAAATGATCGAGATTTATGCCTTCGCCACCCCCAACAGCGTCAAGGTGCCGATCGCGCTCGAAGAGCTTGGGATCGACTATGCCCTGCATGGGGTAAATGTCCGCCAGGGCGAGCAGAAGGCGGACGGTTTCGTCGCCCTCAATCCGAACGCCAAGGTACCGGTGCTGGTCGATCCCGACGGTCCTTCGGGCGAACGACTGATCCTGACCGAGTCGGCCGCGATCCTCACCTATCTTGCGGAAAAGACCGGCGAGCTCCTGCCCGCCACTGGACCAATGCGCGCCCGCGTGTTCGAGCAGCTGTTTTTTCATGCCTCGGGCCTGGGTCCAGCCTTCGGGCAGTCCGGCTTCTTCCAGCGCCAGGCGGCCGAAACGCAGCCGCTCGCGATCCAGCGCTTCTCGGCTGAGGCCCAGCGCACGCTCGGCGTTCTCGACGGCGTGTTGGCCGAGCGACGCTTCGCCGCTGGCGATCATTACACCATCGCCGACATCGCGCATTTCGGCTGGCTCTGGCGCCGCGAGTTCGCCTGCGTGGACTTCACCGGCCTTTCCCACGTTGCCCGCTGGTACGAGGAGGTCGCGGCACGCCCCGCGGTGCTCCGCGCGATTGAGCGGGTGAACGCCCTCATCCCCCAAGCCTGATCCAGTCGATCAAGGAGATCATCATGTCCACGCTCTTCACGCCGACGCTCGTTGGCCCGCTGTCGCTCGACCACCGTGTCGTCATGGCACCGCTTACCCGGATGCGATCCAGCCCGGGCGACCTGCCCAATGATCTGATGGTCGAATATTATACTCAGCGCGCATCAGCGGGCGGCTTACTCATCACCGAAGCGACGCCGATCTCGCGCCAGGGCTATGGCTATGCGGGGGCACCCGGCATCTATTCGGACACGCAGATCCCAGGCTGGCGACGGATTGTCGATGCCGTCCATGCGCGCGGCGGCCGGATCGTAATGCAGCTCTGGCACGTCGGCCGCCAGTCGCATCCCGATATCCAACCGAACGGCGACGCACCGGTCGCTCCGTCCGCTATTGCTGCTGAGGGCTATGGCTATTCCAGGAACGGCCCGGTGCCTTTCTCAATGCCCCGCGCGCTCGAGCGGCATGAGATCCCGCTGATTATCGAAGAGTTCCGCCAAGGTGCCGTGCGAGCGCGAGCGGCCGGCTTTGACGGAGTCGAGATTCACGGAGCCAATGGCTACCTACCCGACCAATTCCTGCAGGACGGCACCAACAAGCGCACCGACGACTATGGCGGTGGAATTGAAAACCGCGCCCGCTTTCTCATGGAGGTAACTGAGGCCGCGACAGACGTGTGGGGGGCCGACAGGGTCGGCGTCCGTATCACGCCAAGCGGCAAATACGGTTCAATGTCGGACAGCAATCCCCGGGCCACCTTCGGCTATGTCGCCGACCGGTTCGACAAGATGGGCATCGCCTATCTTCATGTTGTCGAGCCTCGCATAAAGGGTACCGAATTGATCGCCGATGCGGAGCCGGTCGCAGCAAAGCATCTGCGGCCGATCTTTAGGGGGCCGATCATTGCGGCGGGCGGCTTCAACGGAGTGAGCGCCGAGGCGATCCTGCAAGCCGGCGACGCCGATCTGGTCGCATTCGGGCGTGACTTCATCGCCAATCCCGATTTGCCCCGCCGCCTGCGCCTCGGCTTGCCGCTCAACGCCTATGACCGGGACACTTTCTATGGTGGCGATGCGCGCGGCTACACCGACTATCCGTTCCACAAGCAAGCGGCTTGAACCCACCGGGACCATTCCAGGCGGGAATGACAGATAGTCGAGCAGGCTTTCTACAGTCCATCCCGGAAACGGCGCAATTTCATCGACAGGGCCAAGGGCCTGCACCGACAAGGAGATATATGATGACCCTCCAAGCCAAACTCGACGCGTTCAAAGCTGATTTCGAGGCGGGAAAGCCGCCCTACAATGTCCCACCCTCTGTGATCGGCACGATGCACCGCGCTACCGCGGAGCTGGTCGCCTCGGGCGCCGCTACCCGCGCACTCAAGGCCGGGGACAAGGCGCCGGCCTTCACCCTCAAGGATCCCGATGGCCATGACGTGTCGTCGGCCGCGCTGCTCGCTCAGGGCCCGTTGGTCGTAAGCTTCTATCGCGGTGTTTGGTGCCCCTATTGCAACATGGAGCTTCAAGCTCTGCAGGCCGCTCTGCCCGAATTCCAGGCCGCCGGCGCGAATCTCGTCGCCATCTCGCCGCAGACCGCGGTGAACAGCCGCAAGTCGGTCCGTCAGAACGAACTCGACTTCCCGATTCTGTCGGACACCCATAACGACGTGGCGGCGGCCTTCGGCCTGCGTTTCGCGCTGCCCGATTATCTGGTCGAGCTTTACAAGGGCCTGAAGAACGACCTGCCGGGCTTCAACGGCGACCCGAGCTGGACCCTGCCGATGCCAGCCCGCTATGTCATCGGTCAGGACGGCACAATTCTCTACGCCGAGGTCAACCCTGATTATACGCGCCGGCCCGAGCCCGGGGACATGCTACCGGCAATTCGCAGCGCTGGTCGCGTCGCCGCCTGACAATTCCCCGCCGATGCTTCCCGCCGGCAACGGCAGGAAGCATCGGCTCAGGGATTCCAAAGCGGCGGGCCGCTTGGCAGACCCGGAACGGGGCGCCAAGTGATCATCTGATCGTAGCCGGGCTAGCTCAAATCGACCGCGGGAAGATCTTCGAACAACGCCCCCAAGCCCTCGGTGACAGTGAGATGTGAAGTAACGGCATCACGCAACGTCAGACAGGGCAGTTCAGCGAGCTTCGCAGTCTGGACCACCGCCATCACCACCGGCCTCCGAGCCAGCCATCGTCGCCCGAAGATCCGGTCGTCTTGCCACCCGACCAGCATCTCCATGAACCCTTCGGTATCATCGGTTGCAAGAGTCCGTAGGACTTTGTGCATCGGGAACATTGGCCGGCCTGATGGCCGCGTCCACTCGACAGGGACGGCGCGTGCCGGTCCGATGCATTGGACCTCGCAGCCGTCCCTGTGGAGCGTCAATCGTGGACAACGACCATCTTTCCGCGGGCCTCGTTGGCCTCCATGGCGCGGTGCGCTTCATGTATTTCGTCGAACCTGAACACCCGGGACGGCTTGACGTCGAGCAGGCCGGCCGCGGCATCCGCCGCGATTTCCTGCAACGGCACGTCCGAAAGGGGGAAGCCTGGCGTGCCGAACACAAAACTGCCGAAGAAGGTGAGCGAGACGCCGCTTGGCATCTGCAGCAGGGGATTGAAGTCGGGGATCGGATCGAGACCGCCGAGCCAGCCGGCAAGACAGGACCGGCCGCCACGGCGCAGCATAGCGAGGGAGTCGAGCATGACGCTGTTTCCGACCAGATCGAGCACCGCATCGATCCGTTTCGCCTCAGCAATGTGCTGCGAGAGATCCGGGCGCTCGATCTCGCACCGTTCGGCTCCGAGCTGCTCCAGCATGGCGAAGCGATCCGGGTTCCGGGTCGTGGCGATAACCCTTGCGCCAGCGTTGACCGCCATCTTGAGCGCCGCCTGGCCGAAGGAAGATGTTGCGCCGCGGATGACGAGCAACTGACCGTTCTGGATTTCCAGATTGCGGAACAGGCAGGTCCACGCGGTCGCATAAGTTTCAGGGATCGCTGCGAGTTCCGCCCAGGGCAGGTCCGCTTCGATCAGGGCGACATTCGACACTGGCGCACGGGTAAATTCCGCGTAACTGCCGTTGATCGTGCGGCCGAGGCCGCCCATCAGCGCCGCGACCTTCGCGCCAACAGGGAATTCGCCGCCGGGGCAGGATTTCACGATACCCACGCATTCGATACCGCTGACCGGCGCCGCTTCGGCCCATTCGCCGCGGCGCATGTGCATCTCGGCATGGTTGATCCCGAAGGCCTTGATCTGGATGACCACGTGGCCAGTGAGGGGCTCGGGTTCCGGAATGTTCTTGTAGACAAGGCTGTCTAGCCCGCCGAATTTATCGAGAACGATCGCACGCATAATAAATCTCCGATGGCATGGTCCCCTCGATCGCCGCCGAGGGGGAAGCTGCGTTGCGAAGTCAGGCGGGAAGGAAGTCGCGGATGGCCGCCGCGATCTCCGCGGCATGCGTTTCCAGCGCGAAGTGGCCGGTGTCGAAGAAATGCACCACCGCACCGGGGATATCGCGCCTGAAGGCCTCAGCGCCAGGCGGCAGGAAGAACGGATCGTTCTTGCCCCAGACCGCCAGGAAGGGCGGCTGGTAGGTCCGGAAATAAGCCTGGAAGGCCGGGTAGAGCGCGACGTTGCTCTTGTAGTCGCCAAACAGGTCAAGTTGCACCTCGTCGGCGCCGGGCCGGACCAGGTAGAAATTGTCGAGGGAATAGCCGTCGGGCGAGACCCTCGTCGTGTCAGGGACGCCGTGTGTGTACTGCCAGGCGGTCGTCTCAGGCTTCAGGAAGGCACGCAAGGTCTCGCGGTTCGCCTCGGACGGATCCTGCCAATAGGCCCGGATGGGATTCCAGCCTTCGCTGAGCCCCTCTTCATAGGCGTTGCCGTTCTGCGAGATGATAGCTGTGATCCGCTCTGGATGCTTCACCGCAAGCCGGAAGCCGGTGGGCGCACCATAATCGAAGACATAGATGGCGTATCGATCGAAACCGACAATTTCCGTGAAGCGGTCGATCGTCGCTGCGATCCGGTCAAAGCTATGGCCGCGGCCCGGCATGTCGGAGTTGCCGAATCCCGGGAGATCTGGGGCAATCATGTGAAATCGATCGGCCAGCAGCGGGATGAGATCACGGAACATGTGGCCGGCGCTCGGGAAGCCGTGCAGCAGCAGCAGCTTTGGCGCGCCGACGGTGCCGGCTTCGCGATAGAAGATATTGAGGCCGTCCACGTCGGCGGTTTTATACGTGATCGCAGTCATGACGCATCTCCATTGAATATTTTGTAACCTACCAAGCGAAGTAGCAGGGGTTATTATCAACTAAAATGAGCCGGCCTTGATCGGCCCGCGAGATTACCCGACGCTTTCGGTCCAGACCGCGACCATCGCCTCGCGGAGCACCTCCAAAACAAACGTTGGCGCGGTGACGACCGGTATGTGATCGACATCATTTGAGCGTAACTGGGCCAGCATCCGTGCGGCCATGAAGCGCTGAGTGTCTTCGATGATATTACGATCCCGCTCGGCCAACAGGAACCAGGGCGCACGGTCTTTCGAAAGCAGTCACGGCACGGCGATGTTTATACAAGCCGGCGAGATCGGCCGCTGGACCGTGTGAGCTCTTCCATTGCAGCGTTTTGCGCATGGGCCGCGGAGAAGGCCGGGGCAGCAAATAGCTCAGCCCATGAACGTCCAGCGCGAGCACTGAGCATGGAACGAGATCGGCGGCAGCATCGGCGCCGACACCTGCAAACCCTCGGCCACCCGTGCAGCGATGATCGTCGAGCAGCTCGATCCGGCAGCCCATGCATCATGAATGAGCGCAGCGCTCACATCGTGTGACGACTTCATCACTCTTCTCCAGAGGGTTGTAATGTCGTAACCTTCTTAAGCACGTTAGAGAGGTTAGTCAAATCAACAGTAACTTGTCAAGAGGCATTTGAATGGTTATGTCTCCGTTCGCATTCATGGAGCGCTGTCGGGGCACACGGCCGCCGGGCCAGAAGAGGAGCTACGATGGACCGCCATCCACCCGCGATCTTTGTCGGCGATGCGCTCGGGCTGGATTTCCTGAATTCGATCGCGACGCCGGTCGATACCGCCATCGACTGGGTCGATGACGGCGAGGGCTATCTGGACTGGTTGGATCAGGCCCATTTGGTACCCGGTGACGTGCTCCAGGACATGCGGGCGCGGGCGCTGCCTGGTGAACTCGACAAGGTCGCGGATCAAGCGCGGAGCCTCCGAGAATGGTTCAGGGCCTTTGTGTATCAACATAAAGGCCGCCCACTGACGGACGAGGCACTCCACGAGCTGGAGCCACTCAATCGCCTGCTTGAGCGCGACGAGACCTTCAGTCGAATCACGTCGCGGCCGGCCGGGCCGAGGCCATTCGAGCTACAAGTCGCACGCCGATGGCGGACCCCCGAGGCTCTTCTGTTCCCTGTCGGAGAGATGCTGGCCCAGCTCGTGTGCACGGAGGACTTTTCGCACGTCAAAGCCTGCGAGGGGCCGGCCTGCACACTTCTCTTCGCCGACCACACCCGTGGGCATGCGCGACGGTGGTGCAGCATGGCGATCTGCGGCAACCGGGCGAAACAAGCGGCCCACCGGAATCGGCTCAAGACACAAGAGCGATAGATTTTTGCTTGGTCCCGGTGTGCCCTCAAGCCGCAATGCGGTCCCGGCACCACTCACGCGAATAACCTCTCGTTCGCGCAATTACCCATGTTGAACCGAGCATGTTCTCGTCGTCGATCACGGCCGCCTGGCTGCTGCGTTCTTGCCGCCTTCGGAGGGCGACTTAGCCGTCGGGCTTAAGGCCGGACGCGGGGCAACGATGTGGGCTTGAGCGGTGTTATCGTCGTGCTCCCTCCCAGGGCGGCCGCAAGCAGGAGCGAGGTTTAAATTTGGCGGCTTGGTTCCACCCTCATGCGAGATCGAGGCTTCAGTCAGCGGTCAATTGATCCAAGCTGTTCCTCGTTCCACAGGGCTGCGCAAGGCCGTGGTTCCGGTAGCTGGCGCTATTGGGTGGGTATTTTTCGGATTTGCGGGAGAGGGGTGCATGCCAGGCTCGCCTCGGTCGTTAGCCTGGCGAAATGCGCCTTGAGCCGAGGCACCGCGAAGTCTGCGAAGGCGCGGACCTTGGGCACCTGGAGCCGGCCGTGAGGCGCGAGCAGGTGGACCGGCAGTGGCGGATGCTCATCGTTGGCCAGCAGGATCTTAAGCGATCCGTCGCGAATCTGCTCGGCGATATGATAGGAAAACATGCGCGTCACGCCGCGCCCAGCGACTGCACTCGCGACCGCGCCCCTGATGCTGTTGACGATGAAGCGCGGCGTGAACTGCACCACACGGGGCACCGACGATCCCGGCAGCGGTGGGAAGCTCCAGCTGTCGAAACCGAAGTGGGTCATTGCCACGATCTGTTGCTTGGTGAGGTCGGCGGGTTCCTGGATCAGCGGATGCTGCTCGAGATAGCGGGGCGCGGCGGCCACTACGCGCCTCACCTCGCCAACGCGGATCGCGACAAGGGTGGAGTCGGCTAGATGCGCGATGCGGAGCGCGAGGTCGATGCCCTCGTCGATCAGGTTGGCCGGCCGATCGAGGAAATAGAGGCGCACATTGACGGCCGGATACTCGTCCATGAAGGCGTCGACGATCGGTCGAAGCACGTCTTCGCCCGCCGCCACCGGGGCGGTGACCGTGAGGAGACCGCGCGGCGCCGAACGCTCGGCCGCCGCGATGATGTCGGCCTCCTCCAGATCGGTCAGCACGCGGCGGCAGGCCGCCGCATAGCGCTCGCCGGCCTCGCTCAGCTTGAGCGAGCGCGTCGTTCGGTGGAGCAGTTCGGTGCCTACATGGTTTTCGAGGAACGCGATCGCCCGGCTGACCGCCGCCGGCGACTTACCAAGCTTGCGACCAGCGCTCGCGAGGCTGCCTTCCTCTACGGCGGTCACAAATACCTTCATCGCGTCAATACGATCCATCAGCCTTCCGTGAAATGGAGGAATGATGGGCCAGCCATAGGCAGTAGACCGCCCATCGGCAATCTGCGCGGCGGCACGTTAGTGCGAGGCTTTCGCCGTACCTGATCCCTGCTGCGCCTCGGTATGCGGTGGAGGGAAGGGGGGTGGGCTCGTGTTCAGGGTTCCGAGATACGCGAGCACGCTGGCCCGGTCTTCCGGGTCGCGAATGCCCATGAAGGTCATCTTGGTTCCAGGGATCGCCCGGCCGGGACCTGCGAGGAAAAGATCGAGTCGCTCATAGGTCCAGTTGCCCGTTTGGTTCTTCATGGCGCTGGAATAGGAGAAGCCCGGATGCGAGGCGACGACCCGGCCGACGACACCCCAGAGATTGGGCCCGACCCGGTTGGGGCCGTCGCGATCGAGATTATGGCAGGTGCCGCAGATCTGTGCGGTCTGTTGGCCCTTTGCCACGTTGCTTGCGGCAAGGCGCACGCCCAGATCCCTTTCGGGGAGCGCCGGCGCTGTCGTGGCGACCAGTGCCGGCATCGTCGTCCGCTCGATCCGGCTCATATAGCCGATGAGGCGGGCTTCACTGCCCGGCTCGCTCATGCCGGCGGGCCAGCTGCGTTGTAGCGAGGCGAGGTCCACCGGAGGTTCGGACACGTCGGGAACGACGTAGCCGGGCTGCGTGGGGTAGCTTGCCGGTACAAACTGGCCGGCGACCAGGCCGCAGCCGATCATGGCGACGACGGCCATCGCCACCGCGCCGCCGATCCGGCCCCACTCCCGACGATCCATCGATCAACCTCCCCGATCGAAAAAGAGAATTCGGGTCCAGAAGGTGTAGTCTGACTCGATCGCCATCAGGATGACCAGCGTCGCGAGGCACAGCGGCGGTACCAGGATGGCATAGACAAGCGATATCCGCTCCCAGGCCATGTGCATGAATATGCCGACGATCAGCCCTGCCTTGAGCACCATGAACGTCAGGATCAGGAACCAGCGCAGCGCGCCCTGCGCATGGAAATAGTCGACCAGGTAGGACATCGTGCTCAGCACGAACAGATAACCCCAGACCTTGAGATAGACGCCGATCGGGTGCTGCTGGCCGCCGGCATGTGCTTCCACGGCCGGCGGGGCGGCGGCTTGAGGCGTAGGGCTTGTCGCGTGGTTCATTGTCTTCCCCTCACCAGAGATAGAAGAGCGCGAAAATGAACACCCAGACGAGATCAACGAAATGCCAGTATAGGCCCGCGATCTCGACCGCGGAATAATCGCCGCGCCGATCATAATGGCCGCGCAACACCTTGCTCGCGACGATTGAGAGCATGATCACGCCCGCTGAGACATGGAGGCCGTGGAAGCCGGTGATCATGAAGAAGGAGGCGCCGAACTGCGGCGCGCCCAATGGATTGCCCCAAGGGCGGATGCCTTCCTCGAAGATCAGCTTGTGCCATTCGAACGCCTGCATCGAGACGAAGCACGCGCCGAGTAGCGCCGTCGCCGCCATCAGCGCGGCGGTGACGCGGCGGTTGCGGCGGTATCCGAAGTTGACTGCCATCGCCATCGTGCCGCTGCTGCTGATGAGCACGAATGTCATGATCGCAATCAGGATCAGTGGAATGGACTGGCCGCCTATGGTGAGCGCGAAGACCTTGCTGGGATCGGGCCAGGGCAGCGTCGCGGAAGCGCGCATCGTCATGTAGGAGGTAAGGAAGCAGGAGAAGATGAAAGTGTCGCTGAGGAGGAAGATCCACATCATGGCCTTCCCCCAGTGGACGTGCCGGAACACCTCCTGATCCGCCCCCCAGTCGGCCGCGATGACGCCAAGCCCCTGGGGATCGGCGTCGGCGTTCGCGCCCTTGGTCGCCATCGCTTGCGGCATCTCTCGCTCCACCGATCAGGTCAACAGGAACAAGCCAAACATCAACAGCCACACCAGCAGCAGGAAGTGCCAATAGAGCCCGCACAGATTGGCCTCCTGCTGGACCGCCGCGATCCCGTCGCCCCTCAGTACTCGCGCGGTCGTGTGGCTCCCGACGGCCACGCCACCGAGCAGGTGCGCCCCGTGCAACGCCGTGATGAGATAGAAGAACGCGACCGCGGGGCTACCCGTCAGGAAGGGATGGTATGTCTGGAACAGTTGGTCGGGCGTGCCCCAGTCGATCAGGCACAAGCCCGGCTGGGCGGATAGGAAATAGCCAGCCTCGCGAAGCTGATGCCAGACGAGAAGCTGGCCGGCGATGAAGGCCAGCCCCAGCGCTCCGCCGGCGAGCAGCCAGGATCGCAGCGCGGTGGCGTCCACCCGGCGCGCTGCACGCCGAGCGGCCTGCCAGGCGAGGCTGCTGAGCGCGAGGATGCCGGTATTGACCCAAAGGAGCGGCGGTTTCGGCATCGAGTGCCAGTGCTGCAGGCCGTTGTCGGCCTGGGCGCCATGCCCCGCACGGTGCATGAGATAGGCCATGGTGAGCAGCAGGAAGAGCATGGTGACGACGCACAGGAACACCGCCAATCCGGTCGCGGCGGTGGATCGATCCGGTCGATCGTCGCGGACGCCCGGTGTCAGCCAGGGTTTTTCGGTGAGGGCGGCGAGCAGGCTCATGTGGGATGGCGGCGCTCGGCCTCGCCGGGCGGCTCGTTCTGGGGGGTGAAGTCCTGCGCGGCGCCGGGCACGCTATAGTCATAGGCCCAGCGATAGACCGTCGGAAGCGTCGGCCCCCAGTTGCCGTGCCGGGGCGGGGTATCGGGTGTCTGCCATTCGAGCGAGGCAGCGCCCCAAGGGTTGGGGCCGGCCTTGGGCCCCCAGAACAGACTCCAGATCATGTTGTAGAAGAAGAGCGCCTGCGCCGCGAACACGATTAGCGCCGCGATGGTGATCCCCTCATTGGCGATATGAGCGGATGGCGGGATGAATGCTGTCGGCCCGAGCGCATAATAACGGCGGGGAACGCCGAGGATGCCGAGATAATGCATCGGCAGGTAGATGGCGTAGACACCGAGGAAGGTGATCCAGAAATGGATCTTGCCGAGCACGTCGTTCCACATCCGCCCGGTGATCTTCGGATACCAATGATAGATTGCGCCGAAGATCACCAGGATCGGCGACACCCCCATCACCATGTGGAAATGGCCGACGACGAAAAAGGTGTCGGATAACGGCACGTCGACGCTGACATTGCCCAGGAATAGGCCCGAAAGGCCGCCATGGATGAAGGTGAACAGGAAACCGATCGCGAACAACATCGGCACGCGCAGGTGAATGTTGCCGCGATAGAGCGTCAGCAACCAGTTATAGACCTTGATCGCCGTAGGTATGGCTATGATCAACGTAGAAGTGGCAAAGAAGAACCCGAAATAAGGATTCATGCCGCTCACATACATGTGGTGCGCCCAGACGAAAAAGCTCAAGGCGCCGATGATAATGATTGCCCATACCATCATCCGATAGCCGAAGATGTTCTTGCGCGCGTGGACGCTGATGAGATCGGAGACGATGCCGAACGCCGGGAGCGCGACGATATAGACCTCCGGGTGGCCGAAGAACCAGAAGAGGTGCTGGAACAGGATAGGGCTGCCGCCCTGATAGCCGAGCTGCTGGCCCATCGAGACCACCGTCGGCATGAAGAAGCTGGTTCCCGCGATCCGGTCGAGCAGCATCATGATTGCCGCCACGAACAGCGCCGGGAAGGCGAGCAGGCCCATGATGCTGGCCACGAAGATCCCCCAGACCGAGCAGGGCATGCGCATCAGCGTCATCCCCTTGGCGCGCGCCTGGAGCACCGTCGTCACATAGTTGAGGCCGCCCATGGTGAAGGCGACGATGAAGATCGCGAGGCTGACGAGCATCGTTATGATGCCCCATTGGTGCCCGGGCGTGCCGTCGAGAATCGCCTGTGGTGGATAGAGCGTCCAGCCCGACCCGGCCGGACCGCCGGGCACGAAGAAACCCGACACCAGCACCATCACCGAGAGCAGATAGACCCAGTAGCTCAGCATGTTGACGAACGGGAACACCATGTCTCGCGCGCCGACCATGAGCGGAATGAGATAATTGCCGAAACCGCCGAGCAGCAGGGCCGTGAGCAGATACACCACCATGATCATGCCGTGCATGGTGACGTACTGGAGATAATGGTCCGACTGGATGAAGGAGAAGGTGCCCGGGAAGCCCAGTTGCAGACGCATCAGCACCGAGAGCACGAGCGCCACGAGTCCGATCGAGATCGCAGTCAGCGAATATTGGATGGCGATGACCTTGTGGTCCTGACTCCAGATATATTTGCCGATGAAGGTCTTAGGGTGGTGCAGAGGCCGCATGTCGTCGGCCAGGGTGACGGTCGCCATCAGCGCTTCCCTCTCGGTTGTTCCGCGGCAATCGGGGATGGGGCAGTTGAAGCCTGGGCAAGCTCAGCGCTCGTTGGCGCCGACGCTGCGGCAAGTTGCGCATAGGTTGGTTGCTTGGCGAGCCACGCGTTGAAGTCCCGCTCGGGCTCCACGATGACGGTGCCCCGCATCATGTAGTGTCCGACGCCGCATAGCTCGGCACACAATATCTCATAGGTTCCGGTGCGTGTGGGCGTCAGCCAGAAATAGGTGATGATGCCGGGGACCAGATCCATCCTGGCGCGGAATTCGGGCACATAGAAATCGTGCAATACGTCCTTGGAGCGCAGCAGCATTTTGACCGGCTTGTTCACTGGAAGATGCAGTTCGTTGCCCTCGATCAACTTGTCGTCACGGCCATAAGGATCCCGCGGATTGAGACCGAATGGATTGTCCGCCGTGACATGGCTGACATCGCTGGTTCCCAGCACCCCGTCGGCCCCGGGCAAGCGGAAGCTCCATTGCCATTGCTGCCCGGTCGCCTCGACGGTTGCCGCGTTCTTCGGAACGGTGACGAAACGGTTCCAGGCGAGGAGGCCGGGGGCCAGCATTCCGGCGATCCCGACTGCGGTCCAGAAGGTCAGGCGCTTCTCGAGCCGGGTATTTTCGGGCTCGTAATGCGCGCGATGCCCCTCGCGATGACGATAACGGAACAGCGCATAGGCCAAGAACAGGTTGAGCAGCACGAACGCGACGGCGCAGATCCACATGGTGATGGTCAGCGCGCTGTCGATCGAACCCCAGTTGGACGCGAGGGGGGTGCGCCACCATGGGCTCATGACGTGAAAGGCGATCGAGCCCAGCACCAGCAGGGCGATTGCGATTGCAACAGCCATCCTCACCCCCGCGCACGGCTCTTTGCGCCCCGAGGTGCCGGGATTAGCCCTTTACTGGCAGCCCGGCAGAGGGGAAGCAGCCACTGGGAATGACACTATATATCAGCTGGCCCTCCGTAGAAAGCGCTCCACTTTTTCGGTGAAGACGCCCTTCAGGAGATCACTTTCGGATAGAGCCGCCATCCGTTCTCTGAAATCGCAGTCTCTAGTGCGGTGGTTCTGCTGCTGGCAGTCGGAAAGCCGTCAGCGCTTTTTCACGAACTCCGCCCTCAACACCAGCCCTTTGATCCCCTCGTAGCGACAGTCGATTTCCTGCTCGTCTCCGGTCAGGCGAATGGACTTGATGACGGTGCCGCGCTTCAGCGTCTGGTTGGCGCCCTTCACCTTCAGGTCCTTGATGAGCGTCACGCTGTCGCCGTCGGCGAGGAGATTGCCGACCGAATCCCGCACTTCCACCCCGCCCGGCGCGCTGGGCGCTGCGGGTGTCGCAGCGGACGGGCTGACCCATTCGCCGGTCGCCGCGTCGTAGATATAATCCTCGTCGCCCATGGCAGGCCCCCGCTTAGCGTTTCACTAGTCACGCGGCCTATGCCCGCGGGTGGCCGTATCCGATAGCGCTTTTTCGGGAACGGCTCAGAAGCTCCCGTGCAGTCTCACGCCGAAGACGTGGGCGGGGCCGCGATCGCGATTATAGCCGGGATTGCCGACGATCTGGTAGTCGACGGTGATCGCGACCGGCTTGATCGGCTTCCACGCATAATAGAGTTCGCCGATCGCTTCATCTCCGGGGTGCGGCAGCCGGCCGTCGCCGACCAGCACGCCGAGTCCGCCGGCGTCGAGATAGCGCTGGTGCGTCCGGGAGATGCCGTTGACGACGACGGCGATGCCGACCGTGTCGGCCTTTCGGCCCCAGCTGACGCCGCCGATCGAGACGCCCGCCGACACGGTGCGGTCGATGTCGGTGAAGTCATAGGGTTCGATTTGGCCATTAGCGAGGCCGGCGCGCGCGAACAGGCCGATCGTGTCCGTGATCGCCTGTTCGAGGTTCATGTCGACGCCCATGCGCGTGCGGCGCCCGCGGACCAGGCTTGTGTCCGGCGTAGCGCCGGTCTGTGCGGCCAGCGCAAGCGCGTCGTCGAAGCGGCCGAAGCGTCCACGATTACGAAAGACGGTCAGGCGGATTGCGCCGTCCCGGCCGGCGATGTGGTGGCGATGCTCTATCTCGCCGTCGAGCTGATATTGCGCAAAGCCGCGCTCCAGCGTCTCGCCGTTGGGAATTTTGGAGAGGTTGAAGCCGCCGATCCGTAGTGTCCAGGGCCCCTGATACCATTCGGCCGCAATGCCGCTCGAATATCCCCAGGCGTCGGCCGCATAATCGAAGGATCCGGCATCCACGAGCGCCCAGTTGAGGAAGTCGCCGCGCGGGTCATGAGCATAGCGGTTGGTGTCGAACAGATCGCCGACGCCGAATTTGCCGATCGTGAAGACCAGCCGGTTGCCAGTGCGGCTGCCGGCGAACTGGTTGGCGTCCGCCTCGACCGTCTCCCGACCGCCGCCTAGATTGACCGTCTGTCGGAAGAACAGTCGCTGCACGCGGACATAGGGATGCTTCTTGCCGACCTTATAGGCTTCCGCGCTGGGGAAACCGGCGACGCCCAGCGTGTTGGACAGCCCGAAACCCTGATCGACCTCTGGGTTCACCCATAGCTCGCCGCCCGACCAAGGCTGAACGCCCACATAGAGCGTCGCGTCGATCGTCTCCTTGCGCTGGCGCGGCGTCAGGCTGTTCGGCCCCGCATAGGGCGAGGAGAAGCCCGGCGTGCCCTGCAGCGTGAAGGTGGCCTGCCCGTGGACGGCCAGCCAGCCGGGGAGTAGCGGCGATGCACTGTCTTCCGCCTGAGCGGGCGCGATGCTGGCGAGGCCGGCCAGCAGGCCGAGCGAAAGACCGAGATCGAGGCGCATCCTGCTCCCTTCCTGCTCAGGCCGGATCATCGAGGCTGAAGCGGTCATCCTCCTCGTCGAAGGCAAAGATCTCCGCGTAGCGGCCCCAATGCGTGACGGTCCTCAGTGTCTCGTCGGCGTAGTCGGGTGACATATAGTCTTCGAGTTCATCACGGAAGCGGCGCGCCGGGGCATCGTGCGAGGCCCGCTCGTCGAGGATACGGCGGATATGTTGCGCCAAGGGTACATGCGCGAGCAACGCCTGCTTGAAGAGCGCCTTGCGCTGGTCGACGTCGGCCTGTGCATAACGGCGCGCGATCGGGGTGAGGCTAATGTCCGCGCCGGTAAGCTCGGCGAAGCGCAGCTGTTCCAGCGTTTCCGCCATCGGGAACAGCTCGTCGATCTCGAGCTGAAGCGAGTCGGCAAGCTCGGCGAGACTGGCGCGACCGTCGAAGGGCTGGGCGTCCACCTCCTCGATCAACCCGGCCAGTGCGTTGGTGGAGACACGCGGCAACACCATAGAGATGCCGCTGGCCGAAGGCTGATCCTCGCGCGCTGGCGTAGGCACGGGGCGGGCGGTCATGCGCGCATAGATGTCGTCAACGAGCGCGCGGAAGGCAGGATCGAGCCGGTCGCGCGGCTGCGGCAGGTCGACCTTGATCTCGGCCGCGACCCGGCCCGGGTTGGATGAGAAGACGAGGATGCGGTCGCACATCAGCACCGCCTCCTCGATATTGTGGGTGACGATCAGGATTGACTTGATCGGCATCCGCCCTTCCGCCCAGAGGTCGAGCAGATCGGTACGTAGCGTCTCTGCGGTGAGTACATCGAGCGCGGAGAAGGGCTCGTCCATCAGCAGCAGTGACGGATTGACCACGATCGCGCGGGCGAGGCCGACGCGCTGGCGCATGCCGCCCGAAAGCTCCTTGGGATAGGCGTTCTCGAAGCCGTCGAGGCCGATCAGATCGATAGCTGCGAGCGCGCGGGTGCGGCGCTCGTCGGCGGGAACGCGCTGCGCCTCCAGCCCTAGCTCGACATTCTGGAGGACGGTGAGCCAGGGAAACAGCGCAAAGGTCTGGAACACCATCGCTACGCTGGGTTCGATGCCCTGGCTGTCCGGCACGAAGCGCACCTCGCCGTCGCTCGGGTGAATGAGACCGGCGATCGAGCGGAGCAGCGTCGACTTGCCCGAGCCCGAGCGCCCGAGCAGGCCGACCACCTCCTTCTCGTTGAGTGTCAGGTCGACGTCCTGAAGGACGAGGCCGCCGCCCGAGGTCCGGCCGTAATGGTGGCTGACGCCAGAGACCTGAACGAGGGGACGGGCCGGGGTTGCGATTTTGGTGGCCATGGTGCGGATCTCCCTTGGACTCAGGCGAGACGGAGGCGGCGCTCGGCGAAGGCGTACATGCGCCGCCACACGAGCCGGTTGAAGGCGAGGACGAAGATCGACATCACCGCGACGCCGAGCGCTACGCGCGGATAGTCTCCGGCGGCGGTCGCGTCGGCGATGTAGGAGCCGAGGCCGGCAGCCTCTAGGTGGCGGTTGCCCCAGGACACCGCTTCGGCAACGATCGCGGCGTTCCACGAGCCACCCGACGCGGTGAGCGCGCCAGTGACATAATAGGGGAAGATCGCCGGCAGGATCACCCGCCACCACCACTGTAGCCCGCGTACCCCGAACATCGAGGCAGCCTCGCGCATGTCGGTCGGGATCACGCTGACGCCGGCGATGATGTTGAACAGGATGTACCATTGGGTGCCGAGCACCATCAGCGGCGACAGCCAGATGCCGGGGCTCAGGTGCCAGCGGACAATCCCCACCACGACGAAGGGGAACAGCACGTTGGCGGGGAAGGCGGCGAGGAACTGCGCGACCGGCTGCAGCCGTTCGGCCCAGCGCGGTCGCAGCCCGATCCATACGCCAATTGGCACCCAGACGAAGCTCGCCAGAACGATTAGCACGATCACGCGCACGAGCGTGAGGCAGGCAAAGCCGACAGCCTGGACGGCATCGGCCCAGCTTAACGTGCGCGCTACATAGTCAACCACCAGCCAGCCGGCGGCGCCGACAAGAAGTGCGAGCAGGACCCGCCAGGCGACGTCGGCGACCTCGCTATTCTCCTTGGTGGCGCGCGCCACGGACCGGACCGGCCCCGCTGGTCCGAGCGCCATCAACAGCTGACCAATGCCGAGCAGCGGCGCGAGCAGCACGGGCAATAGCCGGGTGCGTCGGAACAGATCATAGGCCCAGGAGCTCGGACGGTCGGCGCTCGCGGTCTGCTCGAAGCGGAAGCGGTCCGCCCAGGCGACGACCGGCCGGAAGAAGAGCTGATCATAGACCAGGATCAGCACCGCCATCGCGCCCACCGCCCAGGCGACCGCGCCGGCATCCTGCTTCTGGATTGCGAGCGCCAGCCACGATCCGATGCCGGGCAGCGCGATCGTGGTGCTGCCAACCGTGAGCGCTTCTGACGCGACGACGAAGAACCAGCCACCCGACATCGACATCATCGCGTTCCACACCAGTCCGGGAATCGCGAATGGCAGCTCGAGCCGAAGGAAGCGCCGCGTCGGCGACAGGCCGAAGCCGCGCGACACCTCCTCCAGATCCGACGGCACCGAGCGTAGCGACTGGTAGAAGCTGAACGCCATGTTCCAAGCTTGGCTGGTGAAGATGGCGAACACGGCGGCGCACTCGGCGCCGAGCTGCTCGCCCGGGAACAGCCGCAGGAAAAAAGTGACCGTGAAGGTGAGGAAGCCGAGGATCGGCACCGACTGGAGCACGTCGAGCGCTGGGATGATGATCTGTTCGGCACGGCGGCTGCGCGCCGCAAGCGTCGCGACGACCAGTGTGAACAGCGTCGAGGCGGCAAGCGCGGCGAACATTCGCAGAATGGTACGGATTGCGTAGCCGGGCAGGTTCGCCAGGTCGAGCGTGACCGGCTCGACCGTCAGGCGGGACAACGGCTCGGACACGCCGATGACTCCGCGCAACACCAGCGCGGCGCCTCCCGCGATTAGCAGGAAGGCGACAAGGTCCGCCAGATTGGGCGGCGAAGCGCGGAGCATGCGCGAAAAAGGGCGCACCGCGCGGGAGGGCAGGGCATCAATATTCATATCTCACCTCGGCAGCGCCATCGTCGGCGCCGAGGCGAGGCTGAGGCGATCAGTCTCGGACGGACATCGGCGATGGCTTGGGCTGTCGACTACTGTCGCTTGGCATGATGGTTGTGACTCTTCGATGGCACCGGCTGGCGCCGGTGCCCGCGCCCCTGCTCCCCCGCCGCGATTTTGTCAAAGGGTCCAAGAGCGGTGTCGCCATCGCCTGGCCGACACGGTGCCTGCCAGCGCGTCGCGGTTCTCGGGCACTTTGCTTAGCCGCGGACTGCGGCTGAGGGCACCTCTGCCGTACCGACTTTATGGAAAGACTATGCTTTCGGCGATCGTTCCGCATCGCAACCGAACGCGGCGTCGCCCTATTTCAGGGGCATCGGTCACCGCCTTTGTGGGGACCAGGGGAAACGTGTGATGGATCATCGCGACGCCGACCGCCCGCCGGACTGGTCTTCCCTCGTGCTTGTCGGACAGGATGTCCGGGGACGTTGGCTCGTCCAGGACAGCGCCGGCCGAATTGAAGGGCTTTTCAAATCCCGTGAGGCAGCCTTCGGGTTTGCCCGTGCCGAGTCCGACCTGCTCCGGGCCCAGATCGAGCTGGCCGTCGAGCCGCTCGTGGCGCGCGTGCTGCATTGAGAGGCATGTGATGCTGCTCATCGCTCTCTGTCTCGTCTTCGTCGGCATCGCCGCGACGCGTCCGGGCCCCAATCGCCTCTTCAGCGGGCGCCATCGGCGGACGAAAGTCGTCCGGAATAGGCGGATGGTGGCTCCGACTGCTGGCATCCGTGATCCTTCACGCCCTCGCTAACCAGCCCTGACCCTTTCCGAACAAGGATGTTCTCCATGGCTCACCAAGCCTGTCTCCGTCCGCTCCCGGAACACGCCGAGCGATCCGCGCTCGAAGCGGCGGGCGCCTATGATGCGGTTGGCGAGCGCTACCTCGCCTATGCCGACGGCGTGCAAGCCGACCTGTTCGACTTCGCCGGCTGCTATGCCTTTGCCGATCGCGAAATCTGGGCGCGGCTGGATGCGATCCTGATCCGGCTCAGGACCGCCGGGCGATACGCCATCCGCATTCTCGACGCCGGTTGTGGTCCCGGCACCTGGCTCCTGCGGTTGGCGGTGCGGGCGCGCGATCTCGGCTTCACCGCGATCGACGTGCGCGGCTTCGACGTCTCGCCCAAGATGATCGAGCTCGCCAATCGCCGGACATCGCTGGCAGACGATCCCCACATCGGCATCCGCTTCGACGTCGCCGATATCGTCGATGCGCTCGATGAGGAGGAAGACGGATCCTATGATCTGACGCTGTGCCTTTACGGCGTACTGAATCACCTCACCCCCGTAGAACGGGAGCGGGCGGCCGCCTCGCTGTCGCGCGTGACCGACGGCGATCTCATCGTCACTGTGCGGACGATCGGCAGTCAGCCTTCAATCTATGTGGCCGGGATGGACGCGGCGAAGAGCTTCCACCAGGACAATGAGCGCGACCGGCTCGACATCGATCTCGATGACGGGCGGCATATCGGCTTTAACTCGCACCTGTTCGCATCAAGCGAGCTCAGAGCGATGTTCGCCGAATCCTTCGACGAGATCGAACTGGCCGGCCTCGACCTGTTTCACGGTCGCTTTGCTTCGGATCCGCATTGGAATCCTGCCCTGCAGCCCGGGGATGCGTTCCGGGAGGGACTGGAGCGCCTCGAGCATCTTTGTGCGCATGACCCCGTCTTCATCGATCGGGCGGCGCACGCGCTGCTGCACGCGCGCTCGAAGGCGCTGCGGCTGGTCGATATCGGAGAGGTGGTCTAAGCCCTCCGGTGCCTCATTCGGCGGCTTCGATCAGACGGGAGGCGCTGGCCGCCTCGGCAACGATCTCGAGCGAGCGCAGCCGGGCGTCATGGTCGAAGATGTCGGAGACGATCATCAACTCGTCGGCCCCTGTCTCCTCCACCAGCGCGGTGATCCCGTCGGCGACCGCAGTGCTTGTCCCGATGATCGAGCGCGCGAGGAAGCCCTGTGCCTGCGCCCGTTCGAGATCGGTCCAGTAGCTGTCGATGTTGTCGATCGGCGGCTTGCTGAGGCCGCGCGCACCACGGAACAGGTCCGTGACCGACATCTTCTGGGTGGTCGCCAGCCGGTTCGCCTCGGCGTCGGTTTCAGCGGCGATGATGTTGACGCCGATCATCGCATGCGGATGGGCGAGCTGCTCAGACGGGCGGAAGCGCTCGCGATAGATCTTGAGCGCTGGCAACAGCGACGATGGCGCGAAATGCGAGGCGAAGGCGTAGGGCAAGCCGAGCTCGGCGGCGAGCTGGGCGCCGAACAGGCTCGACCCGAGGATCCAGAGCGGCACTTCGGTACCGGCGCCGGGCACGGCGCGGATGCGCTGGTTCTCGCCAGGGGGCGCGAGCAGTGCCTGAAGCTCCAGCACGTCCTGCGGGAAATTCTCGGCGACCGAGGGATCGCGTCGGAGCGCGCGCAGCGTCAGCTGGTCGGTACCTGGGGCGCGGCCGAGGCCGAGGTCTATGCGACCAGGAAAGAGCGCCGCCAGCGTACCAAACTGCTCGGCGATCACCAGCGGGGAATGGTTGGGCAGCATGATGCCGCCGGCGCCCACACGGATGCGATGCGTACCCGCCGCGATATGGCCGATCACAACCGACGTCGCCGCCGAGGCGATCCCCGGCATATTGTGGTGCTCGGCAACCCAGAAGCGGGTGTAGCCCAGCCTTTCGGCATGGACGGCGGCGTCGCGCGTCGCGTCGAGCGCAGTACGGATGTCGCTGCCCTGACGGACGCGAACAAGGTCAAGGACGGAAATCAGGGCCATACAATCCTCCGGCCCTTTATCTAGGAAGCGGGATTGGGGATGAAAGGCCGAGCACGACGGATGGGAGAGAGGCGATGCCCCTTTACGAGATTAACGGATTGCGGCCGTCGCTGCCCGAGGATGGATCAAGCTGGGTCGCGCCATCGGCCGATCTAATCGGCGATGCCCGGCTCGGCCGTGAGGTCGGCATCTGGTTCGGCGCCGTCATCCGCGCCGACAACACGCCGATTATCGTTGGCGATCGCACCAACATCCAGGAAGGCGCAATGCTGCATTCCGATCCCCAGAGCCCGCTCACAGTGGGCGAGGAATGCACCGTTGGCCATCATGCCATCCTGCACGGCTGCACGATCGGCAACCGGGTGCTGGTGGGCATGGGCGCGACCGTTCTCAACGACGCGGTAATCGGAGATGGCTGCCTGATCGGCGCAGGCGCCCTCGTCACTGAAGGCAAGCTGTTCCCGCCGGGCAGCTTGATCGTCGGCGCACCGGCTCGTGCAGTGCGGACGCTGGGCGACGAGGCGGCCGCGGCGCTGAAGGCGTCGGCGGAGCATTATGCCCGGCGGCAGCGGGCCTATGCCGCCGGGCTCAAGCGAGTGGACTAGCCCTCGATAGCAAAGCGCAGCCCTGCCTTCGCTTCCAGCCGGTCGATCAGCGGTTGTCCGAGCGCGGCGGCCGGCGTCCAGATGCCACCCGCCAGCCTGTCGCGGGGCGTCTCGTGAAGGAGGAAGGCGGTTTCCGAGAGGATCTTGCAGGTCGATCCATAACCGGGATCGCGATCGCCTTTCACGGAGGCGCGGAGCGTGCGACCGTTGGCCGTCTCACCGACGAACAGCAGATCATAGAAGCCCTCCTCGCGCTCCTCGGCGGTTGGGCCCTCGCCGGGCTGGAGCGGCCGGCCGCCCAAGCCGCGCTGGGCGGCTGCCGCCTCGGCGGCGCGTTGGCCCTGTTCACCGGCGCCCGTCATCAGCATCTCGTCATAGCGGAAATCGCGGCCATAGGGGTGGCCGAGCAGGTAATTGGTGCGGTGGACATTCTTGGTGTTGATCGGTGCCATCATGAAGGGTGCGACCCAGCCGCCAGTCGCCGGGTCCTCGCGCGGCTTGCGATCGTCGGGCTGGGCGGGCCCCTCAAACCCAGGCGTCAGCGAGAAGGGATCGAGGATCCGCGCCAGCACGGCGGGATCACGCGCCGCGGCGGCGGCGGTGGCGCCGGCGCTCGCCGCGGTGCCACCCGAGAAAGTGCCGCGCAATGCTCGTACTCGGCCATGGACCTGCTCCAAGGGGGCGCCGAGCCGCTCCACCGCGCGATCCTGCAGAAAACGGACACCGAGGTCGAAGGGGATCGAATCGAAGCCGCTGGAAAAGAGGATGCGCGCGCCCGAGGCTTCCGCCGCCGCCTGATGGGCGGGGATCATCTCCGCCATCCAGGCCGGTTCGCCGCACAGGTCGAGATAGTCGGTGCCTGCCTCGGCGCAGGCCGCGACGAGGTCGCTGCCGTAGAGCTGATATGGACCGGCGGCGGTGATGATGACTGCGGCGCGCTTTGCCAGCGCTTTCAGGGAGTCAGGGTCCCTGGCATCGGCGACGATCAGGGGCAGCTGGGCCGGCGCGCCGATGGCGTCACGCACGCTCGCGAGCTTCGACATGCTGCGACCGGACAGACCCCAGCTTAGGCCCTCGGGCAGCTGAGCCTGGATATATTCGGCGACGAGCTGCCCCGTATAGCCTGTGGCGCCATGCAGAATGATGTCCAGTTCGCGTGCGGTATTGTGGGCCATAGCGTCTTCCTCCCCGGCCCCGCGGTGTGGGGCCGCTTATTAGGAGCACCTTGTTCCATGGGAGACGTCCGGCCGCAATCGAGCGTCAATCGTCGGGGGATTCTTCGTCGGAGGTGTCGTGCTCGTCGCGCGGCCGGGCCGAGATGTTGAGCCCGTCGCGGTCGATGTCGAGACTGAAGTTCATGTCGCCCATCATAGCCGAGGCCGCCGTCAGCAGCGCATCGGGGTCGACTGTCTCGGGCACCTTCACGCCGAGCGGCGTCGCGCCGATCGCCTGCGCCATGAAGCTGCGCCAGATACGAGCGGGCAGGCCGCCGCCCGCCATGCCGGGCAGCGGCCGATTGTCGTCGCGGCCGACCCACACCGCCGTGACGAGGCCCCCCGAGAAGCCAACGAAGATCGCGTCGCGGCTGCCCTGGCTCGTGCCGGTCTTGCCAAACACCTGCGTGCTGAGCGCGGCGGAGCGCGCCGTGCCCTGCTTCACGGTCGCCGACAGGAGATCGAGTAGCATGGCGTACTGGCTGTCGTTGAAATGGCCCTTGCGGTCCCACAGGCGATCGAGCCAGCCGGGGGGCGGATCGGGCAGGCCGTGAGACACGACCGGCCAGGCATTGCCCGCCACTGAGGCATAGGCTCTCGTCAGTTCGAGCAGCGTCACGCCCGAAGTGCCGAGTGCCAGGCTGGGATCGGCAGTGAGGGGGCTGGTGATGCCAAGATCGCGCGCGGCACGGACGACCGCCTTCGGCCCGACTTCTTGGGCGAGGCGGACGGCGGCGACGTTGCTCGATCGGGCAAAGGCCTCGCGCAATGTGATCGAGCCGCGATAATGGTGATCGGCATTGGCAGGCGACCAGCCATCGACGTGGAGCGGGGTGTCGTCGACATGGTCGGCGGGCGTCATGCCCGCCCGCAGTGCGGCAAGATAGACGAACAGCTTGAAGGCTGATCCCGGCTGGCGGCGTGCCTGGGTGGCGCGATTGAAGCCGCCGTCGGCATAATGCCGGCCGCCGACCATCGCGACGACGCGGCCGTCGGGTTTCATCGCCACCAGCGCCACTTCCATGCCGTCGGCGCCGGCGCGCGCGGTGGCGGCCTCCGCGGCGCGCTGCAGGCGGCTGTCGAGCGTGGTGCGCACGGTCTGCGCGGCATAGTCCGATCCAGCCCGCTCACGGGCGGCGGGCATCACCCAGTCCGCGAACCATGAGCCGGCGGTCTCGGCCGGCACTGGCCGCAGGTGCAGCGTCGCGGGCGGAATGTTTCGCGCGGTGGCAGGATCAAGGAAGCCGGCATCGGCCATCGCCGCGACCACCAGCGCCTGCCGGGCTTGTGCACCCTCCAGATTGCCGCTCGGCGCGAGGCGGGAGGGTGCCTTCATCAGGCCGGCGAGGAGAGCCGCCTCGCCGACGCTCAGATGCTCTGGTGACGTGCCGAAATAATGACGCGCGGCCGCGCGCAGACCGTAGACATTATCGCCGAAATAGACGTTCGACAGGTAGCGCGACAGGATCTCGTCCTTGCTGAGCCACGCCTCCAGCCAGAAGGCGACGATCACTTCGCGCAGCTTGCGCCCGGCGGTGCGGTCCGCATTGAGGAAGACGAGCTTGGCGAGCTGTTGGGTGATCGTGCTGCCACCCTCGCGCACGCCCCCGGCGCGCAGATTATGCCAAGCGGCGCGGGCGATGCCGTGCGGGTCGATGCCCCAGTGGCGGTAGAAGCGCCTGTCCTCGATTGCGATGAAGGCCTGCGACACATGGTCTGGTAGCGTGCGGACGTCCACCGGCCGGTCGACGATCGCTCCCCGCCGCGCGATCATCCGCCCGTCGGCCGAGAGCAAAGTAACGCTGGGCGGCGCGATCGGCTGGAGCGATTTGGAGAGCGGCGCCGTCACCGTCAGCCATGCCACCGTCGCCATGATCAGCAGCAGCAGGCCAACGACGACCCAGCGCGCTGTCCGCCACCAGCGATGCCGGGGAGGCGGCGGCGCCTCTATGGTCGATACGCCGCCCTGTTTCGCAGGGGAGAGGGGGACGACAGCGTCCGGTTCGGGAAGCGGGTGGTGCATCAACTGTATTATTATGACAATACGCTTGCGAGCGCCAGTGGTTCGGCAGCTCTATCCGAAGCTCGTACTTCCCGCGCGACGGCGCGCAAGATGTTTGATTGGCTGGCAATCGGCCGCCCTTGCCCGGTGGCGGCGCTGCGTTATCCTCCCCGAAAATACAGGAGAGAAAGATGCCGTTGCGTTTTGCGGATCGGGCCACCGAGGCCTATCAATTTCCGCTCACGATCGGGCACCTGCTCGACAGCGCCCTGATCCACTCGGCCGATCAGGAGATCGTGTATCGTGATCAGCTGCGCTTCACCTATCGCGAGCTTCGGCAGCGCATCGGCCGGCTCGCCTCGTTGCTGACAAATCTCGGCGCCGACGAAGGCATGACGATCGGCGTGATGGACTGGGATAGCCATCGCTATCTCGAAGCCTATTTCGCCGTGCCGATGATGGGTGCCGTGCTCCAGACCGTGAACGTCCGTCTTTCGCCTGCGCAGGTGGCGTACACGCTCAACCATGCCGGGGCCGAGATCCTGCTCGTCCATCGCGACTTTTTCCCGCTGATCGACGCGATCCTGCCTTCGCTTCCCAAGGTTAAGGCCGTGGTGGCTATCCTGGATGGCGAGCAGGGGGCGCTGCCCGGCTGGGCCAAGGGCGAGTATGAGGCGCTGAGCGCGGCCGCCGATCCGGCTTATCCGTTCCGCGATTTCGATGAGAATGCGGTGGCGACCACTTTCTACACCACGGGCACGACCGGCAATCCCAAGGGTGTCTGCTTCACTCACCGCCAGCTCGTGCTGCACACGCTCGCATGCAACGCGCCGTTCGGAGACACCCGCCACCGTGGCCTCGGCATCGACGATGTCTATATGCCGTTGACGCCGATGTTCCACGTCCATGCGTGGGGCGTGCCCTACATCGCGACGATGTTGGGCATCAAGCAGGTCTATCCTGGCCGTTACGAGCCCAACACGATCCTCGGTCTGCGCGAGACGGAGGCCGTCACCTTCTCGCATTGTGTGCCAACTATCCTCCAGATGCTGTTCGCCGCCGCCGACCAGCGCGGAATCAGCCTCGACGGCTGGCAAATGATGATCGGCGGCGCCGCGCTCACCCAGGCTCTGTGTCGCGAGGGGCGGCGGCGGGGTATGGACATCTTGGCGGGCTACGGCATGTCCGAGACGGCGCCGACGATCGCCCTGTGCCGTCGCCGCCCGGGAGCGGGAACCAGCGACGAGGCGGAGGTTGCCGCGCTCACCATGACCGGCGTGCCGGTGCCGCTCGTGTCGGTGCGGATCGTCGGGGAGGGGATGCGCGACCTGCCCGCCGATGGCGTGTCGCGCGGCGAAATCGTGGTGCGCGCGCCGTGGCTGACACCCTGCTATACTGGCGACCCGCAAGCCTCCGAAGCGCTGTGGCAGGGCGGCTGGCTGCACACGCAGGACGTCGCGAGCATTGACAGCCAGGGCTACTTGCAAATTCGCGACCGGCTGAAGGACGTCATCAAGACCGGCGGCGAATGGATCTGCTCGCTGACCATCGAGGATCTCATCGCCAGCGTTGATGGTGTGGCAGAGGTAGCGGTGATTGGCGTGCCCGATGCCCGCTGGAGCGAACGGCCCATCGCGGTGGCGGTGGCTCAGCCAGGCATGGCACCCAGCCTCGAGGCGATCAATGCGCCGCTGAAGGCGGCGGTCGAGCGTGGTGAGATCAGCCGCTTCGCATTGCTCGATCGGCTCGAACTGATCGACGCGATACCCAAGACCAGTGTCGGCAAGACCGACAAGAAGGAGCTACGTGCCCGTTTCGCGACGGCGCCGGTCGCCCAGCACACCGAAACGGCCTGATGGCAGGCGGCGCGGGGCCAGCACTAGAGCCCTTCGCCCTCAACCCATTGCGCGTTCGACAGCCGCCGCGCGACCGACCAGGCTTGGCGGCGGATGTCGGGCACCGCGACGATCTCCCAGAAGGCGCCGCGCGTCATCGGGCCAACCACCATCAGCCGGTCAGAGGCCGTGCCATCGCGCCCGATCGCGCGCGAATCCTGATCAACATCGATGCCGATGCGCAGCGCGTCGGGCCGTAACATGCCGCGCTCGGCGAGGCTGCGCAGCAGCGGCTCGGCCGTAGCTGTGAGATCGCCCTGCGGGCCTGTACCGTTGATGATGCGGCTCACCAGTAGCGTCTCCGCGCCGTCGCAATGACGGGGGCGATAGTGGAGGCGAACATGCGTGCCATCAGCCTCCACTCGTACTACACGGCCGGCAAGCACGGTGAGCCGTCCATCGGCGCGCATCGCGTCGATCCGCTGTGCCACCGACGGCGCGAGGCGATGGCGATGGACGTCCCACCAGGGCCGCAGGTGGCGGAGGAAGCGGCGGCGCTCGGCGACATCCATCGCGCGCCAAATGCCCTGGGTGAAGGGGCGGAGCTCGTCCACGGCCGCGCGCCAGTTGATGCTGGCGGCACGATCGCGCAGCGCATGGAGTAGGCCGCTCGCGGTCGGTTCGGGTCGCTCGGCGCGGTGCGTGCGCGGCACGCCGTCGGCATGGGCGTGCGGCACGAGGCCATGGCGCGACAACGCGACGATCCGTCCTTGAAAGTCGCTGGCTTCGAGCAACAGTGCGACGTCGACCATAGTGAGGCCGGTGCCGAGCACCAGCACGACATCGTCCGCGCCGAGGTCTTCGAGGATGTCGCCGTGCCACGGGTCGGCGACATAACTTGCCGGCGGCAGCGCGGCGGGATCGAGCCCGGCGGGGGCATGGGGCGGCAGGTTGCCGGGGGCCAACACGGCGCTGTCCGCGGTCAGTATCTGGCCGTCGTCGAGCGAGACGCGAACTTGGTTCCCCTCGAGCGTGAGGTCGCGGGCCTCGCCGCGCACTACGGTCAGTCGGCCGTTCGATCGCCGCACCGTTTCCGCCAGCAGCGTATCGAGGTAGTCGCCATAGACGAGGCGTGGCACGAAGCCGCCGAGGCCGCCGCGATGCTCCTCCAGCCATCGCACGAAATGGCCCGGATCGTCGGGAAGAGCACTCATATTCTCGGCGCGGACATTAAGCAGGTGATCGGGGTGCGCGGCCGAATAGGCGACGCCGCGCGCTGTATGGGGGCGTCGCTCGATCAGCGTCGCGCGCGGGCCGTCGTGCCGCAGCAGGTTGACCGCCAGCAACGTGCCCGAAAAACCGCCGCCGATGATCACCACATGCTCGCGCTTCATGCCTGCTCCCGATTTCAAACCCAAGCATGACTGTAGGGAATATTCCCGCCGATCAACAGACGAGCGATCAAGGCTCCCATGGCGGCGGCGCGTAGAGCTCTGCCAGATGAGCGACATAGACACGGACCGCTGCTGGCAGCGGGATCGCGCGGGCATGGACGGCGTATATGCCTACGTCGGTCGCCCCCTGCCAGTCGGGGAGGATGCGCCGGAGCGCGCCCGAGGCAAGCTCCCCGCCAACGTCCCAGGTCGAGCGGAGGGCGATGCCGGCGCCCGCCAACGCCAGCTCGCGCACCACCTCACTCGAATTGGTCCGCACATGGCTGTCGACTTCGAGCACCCGCCGCGTTTTCGCGCTCTCGAGCCGCCACGGCGTCTGGTTCGACGCGGCGAGCAACCGATGGTCGGCGAGATCGCGCAACGATGCAGGTGCGCCATGCCGGTCAAGATAGGCGGGCGCTGCACATAGCACGCGGCGATTGGATGCCAGCAGTTGGGCCGCGAGGCTGGCTGATTTCGGCTCCGGCGCGATGCGGATGGCGACATCGATCCGATCGGCGAGCAGATCAATGAAGCCGTCATCCAGCAGTATCTCGACCTGTACGGCTGGATGGCGTTCGAGAAAGGCCGATAGGTGCGGCGCGACGTGCAGCCGCCCGAACGAGGTGGGGGCAGAGATGCGGAGCGGCCCGCTCGGATTTTCGGCGCGGCCAGCGACGCGTGCCTCGGCGGCGTCGGTGGCCGCCAGGATCGCACGTACGTCGTCATGGAAGGTTCGCCCCACCTCGGTCGGCGCAAGGCGACGAGTACTGCGGTGGATCAGTCGGGCGCCCAGCCGATCCTCCAGGGCCGCCAGGCGCTTCGATGATGCCGCCGGCGAAAGGCCGAGCTCACGCCCCGCCGCAGACAGGCTGCCGAGTTCGACGATCCGCGCGAACAGGCGGTAGTCGCGGTCCATCATTTTTTCTCCTCAGGAGAAAATGCTTTGATCGATTTCCGTCTAATGACGCAATCCGCGATGCGCTATGCTCGCCGCCCTTAAGAGGAGGGTTGCATGGCTGACAGGATCGACAGGGCGGGACTGGGCGTCGCCGGGCCCCTGGCGCGTTTCATCGAGATGCGGGTGCTCCCTGGCACCGGCATCGCGGCAGACGCCTTCTGGAAGGGCGTTGCCGACATCTTCGCCCGCTTCGCGCCCGAGAATGCCGCGCTGCTCGCCGAGCGGGACACGCTTCAGGCCCAGATCGATGCCTGGCATCAGGCGCGTGCGGGCCAGCCAATCGGAGCGGATGCCTATCAAGCCTTCCTGCGCGAGATCGGCTATCTCACCCCTGAACCCCTGGCCTTCACGGTCGAAGTTGATCGAGTCGACGACGAGGTCGCAAGGCTCGCAGGGCCGCAGCTGGTCGTGCCGGTGCTCAACGCGCGCTTCCTGCTCAACGCCGCCAATGCGCGCTGGGGCAGCCTCTATGACGCCTTCTACGGTACAGACGCGCTGGGCGCGCTGCCGCCGGCGGGCGGCTATGACAAGGCGAGGGGCGCGCAGGTGATAGTCCGCGCGAAAGCCTTTCTCGACGAGGCGGTGCCGCTCGACGGTGGACGCTGGGCAGACTTCGCAGGCGGCGAACCGAGGCTGGCCGATCCGACCCAGCTCGTAGGCCGCGCGGGCGACAATCTACTGTTTCGGCACCATGGGCTGCACATCGAATTGGTGATCGACCGGAACCATCCGATCGGCCGGGACGATCCCGCTGGCATCGCCGACGTCGTCCTCGAATCCGCACTCAGCACGATCGTCGACCTCGAAGATTCGATCGCGGCGGTTGATGCCGAGGACAAGGTCGCCGCCTATGCCAACTGGCTGGGGCTGATGAAGGGCGATCTTGAGGCCAGCTTCGACAAGGGCGGCAAGAGCATGACCCGCGCGCTGGAGCCGGACCGCACCTACACCGCGCCGGACGGTTCGGGGCTGGCGCTGCCCGGCCGCGCGCTGCTGTTCGTGCGCAATGTCGGCCACCTGATGACGACCCCGGCGGTGCTGCTGCCGGGCGGCGGCGAGGCGCCCGAGGGCATTCTCGACGGCATCGTCACGTCGCTGATCGCGCTGCACGATCTGAACGGTCTCGGCCGCTTCCGCAACAGCCGCGCGGGCTCCGTCTATATCGTCAAGCCCAAGATGCACGGTCCCCGGGAGGCCGGCTTCACCAACCGCCTGTTCGACGCAATCGAGGATTTGCTCGGGCTCGAGCGCCATACGATCAAGGTCGGTGTTATGGACGAGGAGCGACGCACTTCGGCCAACCTCGCGGCCTGCATCGAGGCAGTGAAGGGGCGGATCATTTTCATCAACACCGGCTTTCTCGATCGCACCGGCGACGAGATCCACACCTCGATGCGGGCCGGACCAATGATCCGCAAGGGCGCGATGAAGTCCTCGGCTTGGATCGACGCCTATGAGAAGCGCAATGTCGGCATCGGCCTCGCCTGTGGCCTCGCGGGCAAGGCGCAGATCGGCAAGGGCATGTGGGCCGCGCCCGATCGCATGGCGGACATGCTCGAACAGAAAATCGGCCACCCGAAGTCGGGCGCGACCACCGCTTGGGTGCCGTCCCCCACGGCGGCGACGCTGCACGCGATGCACTATCATGCTGTCGACGTGGCCGAGCGGCAGAAGGCGATCGCGGCCGATCCGGTGCCGCCGCTCTACGCGCTGCTGACGGTGCCGCTGGCCGAGGGGCGCAACTGGTCGCCGCAGGAGATCGCCGACGAGCTCGACAACAATGCGCAGGGCATTCTCGGCTATGTCGTGCGCTGGGTGGACCAGGGGGTCGGCTGCTCCAAGGTGCCCGACATCCACGATATCGGCCTGATGGAGGACCGCGCAACGCTGCGCATCTCCTCGCAGCACATGGCTAACTGGATGCTTCACGGCATCGCCAGCGAGGCCGAGGTGGACGCAGCGTTGACGCGGATGGCGGCGAAGGTGGACGCGCAGAACGAAGGCGATCCCGCCTATAGGCCGATGGCGGGACGCGAGGCCGACAGCCTCGCCTTTCAAGCGGCGCGCGCGCTGGTGTTCGAGGGCGTCTCGCAGCCCAACGGCTATACCGAGCCGCTCCTCCACCGCTTCCGGCAGAGGGTGAAGGCCAGCGGATAGGCGGCGCGCGGCCCAAGGGTAACGATTACACTGGTCGCTCGTCCAAATTGGCTTTCTCTTTCCGCGTGGGCATGGAAGGGAGCCGCGCCGATCATCGGTGTGGCCGCCGCGAGGGGTTCCATGCAGTTCATTGCTACCTTTCAGCTTCACCCGTTTCTCGACACGGTGGTCAGCTATGCCGCTGCCTTCGTTCTGGGCACGCTGATTGGGGCCGAACGCCAGTATCGCCAGCGCACCGCCGGCCTGCGGACCAATGTGCTGGTGGCGGTGGGTGCCGCCGCGTTCGTCAACTGGGGCAGCGCCTGGCCGGGAACTCGGATGCGGTACGGGTGATCTCCTACGTCGTGTCGGGAATAGGCTTCCTCGGCGCGGGCGTGATCATGAAGGAGGGGATGAACGTCCGCGGGCTCAATACCGCAGCGACGCTTTGATGCTCGGCAGCAGTCGGCGCGTGCGCCGGCAGCGACATGATTGCAGAAGCGACGCTACTCACCCTGTTCGTCATCGCGGGCAACACGCTGCTTGAACGCCATCAATCGTATTTCTCTGGCCGGAGGCGGGATCGAGGCGACCTACACCATGCATCTGACGACCTATCAGGCGCATGTTGGGGCGATGCGCGATCTGCTGGTCGATCATCTCGAACTCGTCCGCTATCCGGTCGCCGAAATCGAGCTTGTCGATCGCGGGGACGAGCGCGTCGAGATTGTCGCGAGACTTGTCAGTACCGCTGTTACGGACAGCGATCTGGATGCGGTCGCAGCCCATTTGGCCCGTCACGAGAGCGTCGAGCATGCCACCTGGGAAGTCCAGACCCAGGATTGAGGAGGCGGATCGTGCTACCGTCTCAGTGAAAATCCCGTGATTTCGGGATGATCCGCACGTCTCTCGGGTGGTGGCCGCGCGGCGTCTCGGGGTGGGCGCCGACACCGGCACGGGAAAGCTCGATCGGTATCGCCCCCTCCTCGCTCAGACGGTCGAGCAAATCGCTGCGGTCGATGATGCGGTCCGCCATAAGGTGGATCACCCCTTCCTCGCTCCGCTGGACCACGCCATGCACCTCCATCAGTCGAGAGGCCATCAGTGGGCGGCGGTAGCGTTCGAGCAGGCGCGCCCAGAGCAGGATGTTCACGATGCCTGTCTCGTCCTCCAGCGTGGCGAAGATCGCATTGCCCTTGCCGGGTCGCTGGCGGACCAGCACCACCCCCGCCACCTTGGCCCGCCGGCCGTTCGGGACGGCGGCGAGCTCCGCGCTGCTCAGGATCCGCCCGGCGCGGAGCGTCGCGCGCAGGAAGGTGAGCGGATGCGCCTTCAGCGACAGTCGCGTGGTCTGATAGTCGGCGCTGACTTCTTCGGCGAGCAACATGGCCGGAAGGCGCGCATCCGGCTCGGCCGCCAGCTCGCGAGCGCGCGCGGCAGCGAACAGCGGTAGTTCGGCTCCGCCCGGCATCCGGCCGACCTCCCAGGCGGCAGGACGGCGATCGAGCCCGATCGAGGTGCAGGCGTCCGCATCGGCGAGCAGACGGAGTGCCCGCGACGGCAGCTTCGCGCGTCGGGCGAGCGCTTCCATGCCGTCAAACGGCCCGCCTGCCTCGCGCGCCGCCACCAGCATCTCCGCCCACTCGTCACGAAAGCCGTCGATCTGGCGGAGGCCGATACGCAGCGCGAGGCTGCCGTCGTCCAGCGGCTCCAGGCTGTTGTCGCGATAGCTCGCATTGACGTCGGCCGGTCGCACCTCGACGCCATGCTCACGCGCATCGCGGACGATCTGGGCAGGTGCGTAGAAGCCCATGGGCTGCGAATTCAGGAGCGCGCAGGCGAACACCGCCGGGTGGAAGCATTTGATCCACGACGAGACATAAACAAGCCGCGCGAAGGAAATGGCGTGGCTCTCCGGAAAGCCGTAGCTACCGAAGCCCTTGATCTGATTGTAGCAGCGCTGGGCGAAGTCGCGGCTGTAGCCGCGCGCCACCATGCCCTCGATCATGTCGCGCTCGAAGTGGCCGATAGTGCCGACATTACGAAAGGTCGCCATCGCCTTGCGGAGGTCGTTGGCCTTGTCGGGGGTGAAACCGGCAGCGACAATGACGAGGCGCATCGCCTGTTCCTGGAACAGCGGCACGCCATAGGTCTTACCGAGCACGCCGATGAGCTCGTCGGCCGGATGGGGCGGGGCGGGAGCGGGGAAGTCGATCGGTTCCTTCCCCGCTCGGCGGCGCAGATAGGGGTGGACCATGTCGCCCTCGATCGGACCCGGTCGCACAATCGCCACCTGCACGACGAGATCGTAGAACTCGCGCGGCTTGAGGCGTGGCAGCATGTTGATCTGGGCGCGGCTTTCCACCTGGAAGACGCCGATGCTGTCGCCCTTGCAGAGCATGTCGTAGACTTGTCGCTGCTCCTCCGGCACGGTGCCGAGCGCGAGATCTGGCAGGCCATGCCGACGCATCAGGTCGAATGCCTTGCGGATGCAGGTGAGCATGCCGAGCGCCAGCACGTCGACTTTCATCAGGTTAAGTGCGTCGATATCGTCCTTATCCCACTCGATGAAGGTACGATCCTCCATCGCGGCATTGTGGATCGGCACCAGTTCGTCCAGCCGGCCCTGGGTTAGCACGAAGCCGCCGACATGCTGGGAGAGGTGACGCGGTGCATTGAGCAACTGGTTCACGATCCAGTGCAGCCGCGCTATCTCCGGCGCTTCTGGATCGAAGCCGGCGTTGACGAGGCGCTGCGCCTCCATCTGGCCCGCGAAGCTGCCCCACACCGTGCTCGTGAGCCGCGTCGTCACATCCTCAGAGAGGCCCAATACCTTACCCACCTCGCGCACCGCGCTGCGCGGGCGATAGTGGATCACGGTGGCGGCGATGCCGGCACGGTGGCGGCCATAGCGCTGGTAGATGTGCTGGATCACCTCCTCGCGCCGCTCGTGCTCGAAATCGACGTCGATGTCGGGTGGCTCGTCGCGTTCGGCCGAGACGAAGCGCGAGAAGAGCAGGTCGAACTTTGTCGGATCGACCGAAGTGATGCCAAGGCAGTAGCAGACTGCCGAATTGGCGGCCGAGCCCCGCCCCTGGCAGAGGATCGGCGGATCGAGCGAGCGAGCGTAGCGCACCGTGTCGTACACGGTGAGGAAGTAATAGGCATATTGCCGATCACGGATGATGTGGAACTCCTCGGCGAGGAGCACTTGCACCTTCTCCGGTATGCCGTCCGGATAGCGTTCGCGTGCGCATCGGAGCGTCTCATGCTCCAGCCACGTCTGCGGATCCCAGCCTTCGGGCACGGGTTCGTGCGGATATTCGTAGCGCAGATCATCGAGGGTGAAGGAGATGCGGGCGAGGATGTCGGCAGCAGCCGCCACCGCCTCGGGAGCCTGCCGGAACAGCCGCGCCATCTCGGTCGCGGGCTTGAGGTGGCGCTCGGCGTTGGCGAGCAGGCGCGTCCCCGCTTCGGTGAGGGTCGTACCCTCGCGGATGCAGGTGATGACGTCGTGGAGCGGGCGCTGCTCGGGCGTTGCGTAAAGTGCGTCGCAGCTGGCGAGCAGCGGCACGCCGGTAGCTTGCGATAGTGCCTGCAGGCGCGCGAAGCGGCGCTGATCATCGCCCCGGCGTGCCATGGTGGCGGTAATCCACAGCGGCGCGTGCCGGGAGAGACGACGAAGGAGGAATTCATGACGCTCGTCGGCGACCGCGATCAGTAGCAGGTCCTGCGCATGCTCGATCAGATCGGCGAGGAAGAGCGTGCATTCGCCCTTAACGGCGCGGCGATTGCCGAGCGTCAGCAGGCGAGTGAGCCGGCCCCAGCCGTGACGGGTAGTAGGGTAGGCGACGATGTCCGGCGTGCCGTCGGCGAAGGCGAGCCGCGCGCCCACCACCAGGCGGAAATCGATTTCGCCGGCCCCGTCGGCGATCGCCTGGGCGCGTGCCTGTTTCAGCGCCACATAGGCGCGCACCACGCCCGCGACGGTGTTGCGGTCAGCGATGCCGATCCCTTTGTGGCCGAGCCGAATTGCTTGCGCGACCATGTCGGCGGGGTGCGAGGCGCCGCGCAGGAAGGAATAGCTGGTCGCCGCGATCAGCTCGGCGAAGTTTTGTGACGCCGCGCCGCTCATGCGAACAGACCATGGATGTACCAGGCTGGGCTCGTCGTCTCGGTCCCGTAGAGGCCGTGGCGGAACAGCCAGAAGCGGCGGCCGCGTGCATCCTCGACGCGGAAATAGTCGCGGGTGAGCAGCGGCCGGCGGGGGCGTAGGGCCGCCGGGTCGGGCTCGTCCTCGGGCAGATCATCGCGGCCGGACTTGATGTGGACGAGGGAAGGCTCGGGATCGGGCAAGCGCTGGACGTCCACCCGCCACCATTCGCCCGCGATCCGCTCGGGCCCTTCGAAGCGCGTCACCTCGTGGCTGGTGCGGCGCCACCGGAAGCGGCGGGGCGGGCCGTCGGGCACCTCGGCGATCACCTCGATCGGCTGGGGCGGGTCGAACAGGTGGAGCGGACGAAGCGGCGGCTCGCCAGCGGTGGGCGGCGCCCAGGGGAGGGGATCCGCCATCTCGACTGCGGGCAGGGCCAGCGCGCGCTGCTCAGGAATGTGCGTATCCTGCTCGCGGAAGCGGCGCACACGCCCGCGCCCCAACCGGGTGCTGAGCCGATCGACCAGCGCCGCCAGCGCATCCTCGCTGACATGGCCGCCCTCGAGCGCGAGCTGGGTGGGCGCGAGCGGCTCGATCCGGGGCACCGCCAGCCGGACCAGATCGAAGCCGAAGCCGGGATCGATCGGATCGGCGAGCGCTTCGATCCGCTCGCGCATGAGCCGCAGCACCATCACCGGGTCGCGTGTCGGCAGGCCGGTCTCCACCATCAGGTCCCGTACCGCGCCATCGCTGCGATAGAGCCTTGCCACAAAGCGGCGTCCGCCGCCGCGCCGTTCTTCCAGCGCCAGTGCCGCCTCCTGCGCGAGGTCGCCGAGCGTGGCGAGCGCATCCTCGGTGCGTGCAATCGGCTCGGCGAAACGCCGCTCGAACAGCAGCGCCGGGAGCATGCGGCGGGGCGTGATGCGACTGTCGGCGCGGCCCAACAGGCGGTCGAGCGTCGCCACCATGCCTTCGCCGAAGCGTGCGGCGAGCGGCGCGGTAGGACGGGCGGCGAGATCGCCGATGGTCTTGAGCCCCGCCCGGCGGAGCGCCAGTTCCATCTCCTCATCTAGCCGGAGCGCGAGGATGGGCAACCGCAGGATCGCATGCCGCTCATCGGCGGCGGGCATGGTCTGGAAGCGGGCGAGCGCCTGCGCCGCCTCGGGCGAGCCGGCGACGGCGTGGCGCAAGTGGAGACCCCTCGTCCCGATCCGCCGTTCGGCATCCGCCACCAGCGCCGCCTCGCTGCCGAAGACGGACGCGCAGCCTGTGATGTCGAGCGTCAGGCCATCGGGCGGATCGAGCGCCACCATCGGCGTCCAGCGCTCGGCATGGTCGGCGATCCATTCCAGCCACAGCCGGTCGGCGAGCGGATCATGATCGATCGCGACGAGATCGGGAACGCGCGCGCGGGCATCGGCCAGCGTCAGGCCGGGCGCGAGCCCCAGCGCCAGCGCCCGGCCGTCGACCGCTGCGAGGCGCATCGCACCACGCTGCTTCTCGACAAAGGCGAGCGACGCGTCAGCCGGCGCGGCGGAGCGGCGCGCTCCCTGCGCCGTCCACCGGTCGGCCGGAAGCAGCGGGAAGAAAAGCGCCAGATAGCGCCGGCTCGCGGAAACAGGCTCGGTCACGATCCCACTCCAGTCGCCAGCGCCCGCCCGCCGGGCGACCACGCTGGCGCAGCAATTCGAGGTCCAGCGCCGGGCCACCGGGTGCATCCGCCTCGAGTGCGGACGAAGCGGCGGTGGCGACCTGCCAGCGCGTCTGCGCGGCGCTGGGGCTGGGTTCGGCCTCGGCGCGGAGCAGCAGCGTGGTGACGCCCGAGGCCTCCGCCGCGATCGCCAGCCGCCGGCTTGCGGTCAGGTCGAGCGCGCGGGGTCTGCGCCACAGCTCGATTACCACCGCCCCCACTTCGGCGCAGCGCACCACATCGGCGGCGGCGCGGAGCAGCGTCACCGGATCGGGTAGTACCACCAGCACCAGCCGTGCCGGATCGAGCCCGATCTCGACGAGACCTGGTGCGTACAGCCGTCCGCCCCGCGTTTCTGCATCCTCCTGCCGGAGCCAGATCAGGGGTGTCCCAGCCGGCAGGGCAAGGCACGCCAGCATCGTCGCGAAGCCCGCCGCGCTGCTCGTGTCCACAGGCTCGGCCGCAAACAGTTCGTGCAGCCGCCCGCGCGCCAGTCCGCCGCCCAGCACGCGGTCGATCGTCTCCACGCCGAGCGGCGCGACCGGCGGCACCTCCACCAGCCCCCGCCGTTCGATGCGGGTGATCGTCTCTCGCAAGGTGCATAGCGCATCCACCGACTCGATCATCCATTGTGTTCACTCTATGTTCTCCATTCGCTCCTTCTCAGGGCGAGAGTCAAGCGAGCGGGTGGAGGGCGGCGTTAACGCGATGATGAGGGAATCCTGTCAGGCCGATCTCCGGAGGTGTCGATGCCTCGTCCCGATCTCGAAACGCTGAAGGCCATGGCCATCCGTTACCGCCTGTCGATTCAGGACATGCTGATCGTTGCGGTGCTGCTGGCACTGGGAACGTTGCTGGCTTGGCAATATGACATCTTTCCCGTCCAATCCGCTCCCGTGCAGGCGCGCATGATCGAGCTCGATGAGGGGCTGGCGCTCCTTGCCATCGGGGGAATGATGTTTGCGGGCTCGCGCCTGCGTATCCAGCGTCGGGAGACCCGCCGCCGCGCCGCCGCCGAAGCCGAGGTCCGTGCGCTGGCGTTCGAGGATCCGCTCACCGGCCTGCCCAATCGCCGCCAGTTCGACGATGCACTGAAGGCCGCGATCGACGCCCCGCCGCGCGCTGGCGCTGCCCATGCCGTGCTGATGCTCGACCTCAATGGTCTCAAGCGTATCAACGACATCCACGGCCACTCGATCGGCGACGAGGCGCTGATCCAGGTGGCGACGCGGCTGCGCATGGCGGTGCGCAGCGACGACCTGATCGCCCGGCTGGGCGGCGACGAGTTCGCCGTGCTTTCGCGCCATGTCGCCGGACCTGAGGCGGCGACGGGCCTCGCGCTGCGCATAGTGGAGCATTTCGAGGATGCGGTGCCCGCCGGCGGTGGTCGCCACCGGCTGGGTGTCAGCGTCGGTGTCGCGCTGTTCCCGCAGGACGGGAGCCATGCCCGCGATCTGGTCCGCAAGGCCGACGTCGCGCTCTATCGCGCCAAACAGACGGGAAACAACGCAGTCCATTTCTTTGAGCAGGAGATGGACGTGCGCTTGCGCGAGCGCGAGCGATTGGAGGCCGATCTGCGCGGCGCTATCGGAACCGCGGCGTTGCGTCCCTTCTATCAGCCGCTCGTCGATATCCGGACCGGTGCAATTGTCGGCTTCGAAGCCCTCGCGCGGTGGAACCACCCCGAGCGCGGCGAACTCGAGCCGGATCGCTTCATCCCGATAGCCGACGACACAGGGTTGATTGGTGCGCTCAGCGATCATCTGCTGCGTCAGGCGTGCAGCGATGCGCGCCTCTGGCCGGGCGATGTCCTGCTGTCCTTCAACCTCTCGCCGGTGCAGCTGCGTGACGGCGGGCTGACGCGCCGCATCCTGCGCATCCTCGCCGAGTGCCGCCTGCCGCCGGAACGGCTGGAGCTGGAGGTGACCGAGAGTGCGCTGGTGCAGGATCTCGGGGCTGCGCAATCGGTGTTGTTCGGGCTGCGCGAGGCGGGCGTCCGGATTGCGCTCGACGATTTCGGCACCGGCTATTCCAGTCTCTACCACCTGCGCAATTTCAAGCTCGACAAGATCAAGATCGACCGCAGTTTCATCGAGGCCATGCGGCATGACCGCGAGGCGGCGACCATCGTACGCGCATTGATCGGCCTCGGCTCAGGCCTGGGGGTGCAAGTGACGGCGGAAGGTGTCGCAGACGAAGCCCAGCGTGTGTTGCTGATGCGCGAGGGCTGTCGGCAGGCGCAGGGCTTTCACTTCAGCCGGGCGGTACCCGCCGCCGATGCGCTGGGGATGCTGTTGCGTTCGGAAAGCTGGGGTGCGCAGGCGTGAGTGACACGAACAAGAGCAGTATGTTCAACGCCGTGCGCGCTATCGACAAGACGGCGAGGGGCGAAATGGGGAGGATGGCGCAGGAGGTTCTTATGCACGTCGATGCGCGCACCGCCCCGTCACTTGATCCTGTCGAATGGAGGGCGGTGGCGATTGCCCTGCAGGATGCCGATCGCGCCGCCTGGCTGGCGCCGGAGGGCAACTCGTTGCGAAGCCGGCTCGGCCATCTCTACACCCGCCTGACCGGCACCACGCCAGTCCCGCCGTTGGCGGATCCCCGGCTCGATACGCTGCGGCGCTTCGTCCACGCTACCCGCCGCACCCGCGCAATGGCCGAGCCGCTGGTCCCGGCGATGATGGCACAGGGCTTCAACCGCGCGCAGGTGGAGGCGATCGCGCTTCTCTCCACCTGATTGTCCGTGCGTCAGAAGTGGTAGGCGAGGCCGACCAGCACCTGATGCCGGTCGAAGCGACCATGGCTTTCACCGAGGTCCGCATAACGATATTCGACCCTCGCAGAGACGGTAGAGGTTAGGCTCCGTTCGGTGCCGGCGCCGAGTGTCCAGCCCTGAAGATCGCTGCCGCGGCTGATCGCCTCCGCCTTCGCGCCGATCGTGGTGCGGGCGCGGACATTGGCGTAGCCGCCCCGGACATAGACCAGTGTGTCGCGGGTGACGAGATAGCCTGCCCGCCCCGAGAGATCGATCTGGCGCTTGGGGTCGATTACGGCCGGCGCCGAGCCGGCGCTGCCGTCGATCGCATCGTTCGCCGCGAAGGTGAGCCCGGCCTCGGCGCCCACGACGACACGCGGGGCGATCGAATAATCATAACCGGCGAAGACGCCACCGGCGAAGGAGTTGCGACCATGATCGATCGCGACGGGGCCAAGCTTCGTTCCAGGGCGTCCGACCGCGTCCCGATTGAGGCCAGCCTGCATGCCGACATAGGGACCTTCAAAGGGGGCGGCCAGCGCCGGCATGGCCAGCGCGGTGGAGGAAGCGAAAGCCAGTGCCGCAACGATGCCCTTATTCATGGTCGAACTCCTTCGGCCGGTTTTCGGCCTCGGGAGCGATGTAGGCTCGGCACTTCGCTGATTGAGTGGAATAAAATCGAACCGACTATTCCAGAAAATTGGAATGTTCTTGGAATTCAGGAAGCGGGCAGCGAATTGCGACTTCAATCCGGAGGGAGACAAAAAGGAGGGTCCTCCTTTTCGAATTACTCATTACGCTCTCGGACAAGATCCCCAAAGCAACAAATCTATTCAATTCAGTTTCACAATGAAACGTCATTACACGGAATGGTGATTGGGCGTTTTATTCGGCTCTTCGCTATGATAGTCTTCACTGGCCGTCGGAAGAACGGCTCTTGGAGAAGGGTGATGGAGTATTTCGATCCATCGCTGTGGGATGTGGAAACCCGGCTGCTCTGCTGGATGAGCGGTATGTCGCTCGCGATCTCCGGCGGGGTGATCCTGTTGCTGACCTGAACCGAGTCCAAGCCCATGGCTGCGCGGCCCTCCGGTGAGGGGGGTGGCTCCGCGCCCGTGGACGCAAGGTCCATCCCCCCTTCAGGAATCTGCTGCACGTGAGCGCAGCAGCCCGGGCCTATCAGCCACCTGCCGCTGTCACCCGCTCAAGCGCCTCGCGTTCGATCTGGTGCAGTTCGACTAGCGTCTGCTCGATCGCGACCTTCTGCTGCTCAAGCTCGGCGACACGTTTGCGGACACGCTCGGCGAGCCGGCGCATCTGCTCCACGTGCTGCGGGTCGGCGTCGTAGAGATCGAGGAATTCCTGGATCTCGCGCAGCGAGAAACCCAGCCGTTTGCCGCGCAGGATCAGCTGCATCCGGCCCAGTTCGCGCTTGGTGTAGACGCGTGTGGTGCCGATGCGGCCGGGCTCGATCAGCCCCTTGTCCTCATAAAAGCGCAAGGTCCGGGTCGTGATCCCCAGATAGGAGGCAATCTGCTGTATTCCGCGAAGGCCCTGCTCGTTCTCGTTCTTATCGTCCGTTTCAGCCATTGGCCTTCGCCAGTTCCTCCGCAATGAGCTCCTTCTTGGAGAGCTTGCCGATCAGGGTTTTCGGAAGTTCGGCCCTGATTTCCACTTCGCGCGGCATCTCGATCTTGCTTAGCTTGTCGACCAGGAATGTGCGCAACTCTTCGGGTGTGGCCTGAGCCCCCGGGAACAATGTGACAAAAGCCTTGGGAGCCTGTCCGCGATACGGGTCAGGCACGCCGATCACAACCGCCTCGGCCACCGCAGGATGCTCATACAGCGCTTCCTCGATGGTGCGCGGATAGACGTTGTAGCCGCCGCACAGGATCATATCCTTGATACGGTCGACGATGAAGAGATAGCCATCCTCGTCGAGATATCCGACGTCGCCGGTGCGCAGCGCGCCATCGACGAACACCGCCTCGGTGGCCTCGGGCCGGTTCCAGTAGCCCTTCATCACCTGCGGCCCGCGCGCGCAGATCTCGCCACGCTCGCCTGTTGGCAACAGCTTGTGCGGATCATCGACGTCGCGGATCTCGATCGACGTGCCCGGAAAGGCGGTGCCGGCGCTGTTGGGCTTGGTCGCGCCCTCGACCGGATTGCAGGTGATGATCGGCGAGGCCTCCGACAGGCCATAGCCTTCGACCACACGGGCGCCGGTGCGCGCCTCGAAGCGCTGGCGCACGTCGAACGGCAGCGGCGCGCCGCCCGAGATCGAGAATTTGAGCGACCTGAGCTTGGCGAGATCTTTGTCGGGCAGGTTGTTCATCGCGCCATAGATGGTCGGCACGGCGAAGAGCTGGGTGCAGCGCGTCCGTGCGATGGTATTGATCATCTGCTTCAGCTCGAAGCGCGGCAGCAGCACCATCTCGGCGCCGGTATCGACCGAATAGTTGAGCACGGTTGTCAGCGCGAAGACATGGAACAGCGGTAGCACGCCCATCGTGCGCTCCTGCTGTTCGGGCAGGCGGCCGATATGCGCGATCATCTCTGCGCTGCTGACGGCCAGATTGGCGTGGGTGAGCATCGCCGCCTTGGGCTCACCGGTCGTGCCCCCGGTATATTGAAGCACCGCCACGTCGTCGGGCGAGAGCGCGACCGGTGTGTGAGGGTCGCGGCTGGCGATCAGCTTCGCAAAGCCGAGCTGCAGCCCGTCGTTGGGGATGTGGGCGATGTCCTTGCGCTTCACCAGCTTGTAGGCGAGCGACTTGAGTGGCGGCAGCGCGTCGCCGATCGAGCAGACGACCAGTCGGCGGACGCCGACCTCGGCCGCAACCTTGGCAACCCTGGCGTGGATCGGCGTGATGTCGCAAGTGACGACGACGCTCGCGCCCGAATCCTTGAGCAGGTGGGTGAGCTCGCGCTCCACATAGAGCGGGTTCAGATTGACCACGATTCCGCCGACGCGCAGCGTCGCGAAATAGAGGACGACATAATAATGCGTGTTGGGCAGGCACAGGCCCACCCGGTCGCCGGGCTTCACGCCGATCTCCTGGAGGCCGCGCGCAGCGCGTTCCACCAGCTGGCCGAGCTCGGCATAGGTCCAGCGGCGACCTAGGAAATCGATCGCGATGCGATCGCCGAAGATGCGCGTCGCGCGATCCAGCAGGTCCGTCAGCAGCCGGGGGGAAAAGGCGGGGGAATGGCCGCCATGGCCATTCCCCGCCGGCACCGGCTGCTCACCCGAAGCGAGAACCGGCGCGCTCATCAGAACGTGACACTTCCGCCGAGAGAGAGAACGACGGCGTGCGCGTTGTGCAGAAGGCCATCGTCGTGGATGATCGTCTGCACCGGCGTGCCGACATAGGCTGCTGTCGTCGCGTTAATCGGCTCGTTCTTGATCTTGATGTAGTTTGCGGCCGCATCGACGGTGAAGTGGCTGGTGAGGGCGTAGCTGGAGCCGGCCGCGAAGTTCCAGCGATTGCCGTCGGGCACGCGCGGATCGCGGAAGCCGTCGTTGATCGGCGAGAGATCACGCTGCACGCCGCCGCGCACCGTCCAGCTTTGCGTCACGACATAGTCGAAGCCCGCCGCATAGGACCAGGTGTTGCGGTAGTTCTCGGGCACCGCTTGGTCCGGGTTCTTGCCGAGGTTGCTGAGCCGGATCGCGTCGAACTTGTTCCAGCCGAAGCGTACCACCTGGCCGTTCACCGTGAACTGCGGGGTGACGTGGACGCGCGCACCGAAGTCGAGCTGCCACGGCGTGGTGAACTCGGCATGGGCGTTGTCGACGCGCTGGTTGGCGCCCTGCGCGACCAGCAGCGGATCGGTGATGCCGTCGACAATCAGATGGCCCTTCACCTTGTGCTTGATCTTCGACTTATAGCTCACGCCGACGTCGACCAGACTGTTGTGGAACTGGGCGCCCACCGAATAGCCGACGTCCCAGGCCGTGCCCTTCAGATACTGGTGGCCGTCGTTCTGCACCGGATTGAACAGCGGAATCGCCGGCAGCGGGTCGGGGAGATAGTTGCTGAGCGTCGCGCGGATATATTCGATGTTGGGGCCCGCGCCGATGCTGATCGACTTGGTGGGCGTGAAGGCCACCACCGGCTGGAAGTCGAGCGTGCGCAGGCGCGACTTGTCCGCGCTGTAGCGAGCCCAGCTGTCCTTCGAGTAGTTAGTGGTGAAGCTGTACGGCGAGGTCACCGTGAAGCCGACGGCGAGCTTGTCGCCCAGCGGAATGCCGATGCCGCCATTGGGCAGATAGCCGTTGTTGATCGGGTTGTGCGCGTTCTGCACGCCGCCCACCGGCGCGGTGGACGGCGCGATGTTCGGAAGCAGCGGGTTGATTGCGCTCAGCGGCACGCCCGGCCGCGTGACGGTCGAGTTGATGTTGGTCGAGTCACCATGTGGCAGGATGACACTCAGTCCGAAATAATTCTGAATGGTGTCGATGCCGCCGACTGCGGCGGGATTCCACCACATCTGCTGCGCACCACGTTCGGACACTTCGCCCGAGAAAGCGCGCCCTTCTGCCTTCACTGACTGTTCCTGAAGGTAGAAAGCGGCGGCATTCGCCTGGGCCGCCATGACGAGCGCCGAGCTACCTGCAACAGCAAGCAACGCCCCCTTGCGCAGGATGGCCTTGTTCATCCTCACGATACTACTCCCTTACTGCTTGTTTTGAGTGTGTTTTATTGGTGTGTCAGCGCACACGTGTCCACGTCTGCGTCTTGCAGAGCGGCACGAACACGCAGCCGCGCAGCTTGAGATGGTCTGCGTCCACCGGGGTGATGCGCGCCTTGTAGATGCGCCCGTCCTCGGCGTTGTAGATCGTGCCGCCATCCCACAGGCCATCCGACTGGCTGAAGCCCTCGAGCATGGTAACGCCCTTGAGCTGGCGGTCGCGCAGCTTCTCGTCTCTGTTGTTGATGTCCTTGAGCGCAGGGTTCGCCTTGATGCCGTCGGAGGTCATCAGCGTACCGCAGATCGACGCGCCGCAGCGCTGGATATTGACGATCCCGTGACGGGTTTCGGTCATCCACTGGCCGAGGACACTGTCGGCGGACGGCGCGGCGAGGAATGCCGCGAAAAGCATCGTGATCACGATCGCCTCTCCTTATTATGCACCTCAACAGGCCTTTGCGCTCTTTGCGGCGCCTAGGGCCGCCGCCTACCGCTACGGCAAGGCGACTCGCAGACTGTGACCGAAAATTTGGTTGACGTATAGGGAAATCATCGCACCTTTAAGGCAATCCGGCGTGACCCCATATCCTTCACGCCGTGCTCTCGGAGAGGATTCGCATGACCAACGTCGTGATCGCGGGTTACGCCCGCTCGCCCTTCCACCTCGCCAACAAGGGCGCTCTCGCCCGCGTCCGGCCGGATGACCTCGCCGCCCAGACCATCCGTGGCCTGCTCGAGCGGACCAAGGTGGATCCTGCCGAGATCGAGGACATCGTGTTGGGCTGCGCCTTCCCCGAGGGCGAGCAGGGGCTGAACGTCGCGCGTCTGATCGGCCTGCTGGCGGACCTGCCGCTCCAGGTCGGCGGTGTCACCATCAACCGCTTCTGCGGCTCATCGATGAGCGCGATCCATTATGCGATGGGCCAGATCTCGATCGGCGCGGGCGAGGCGTTCATCTGCGCCGGCATCGAATCCATGAGCCGCATTCCGATGGGCGGCTACAACCCGATGCCGTCCCCTGAGCTCATCAAGAAGCGCCCGGGCGCGTATATGGGTATGGGCGAGACGGCCGAGAACGTCGCCCAGCAGTATCAGATCACCCGCGCCGAGCAGGAACAGCTGGCCGTGAAGAGCCAGCAGAAGGCCGCCGCCGCGCGTTCGGCCGGCAAGCTCAGCGAAGAAATTGTGCCGATCAAGACTAAAGCCGGCGACGTCAGCGAGGATGGCATCATCCGTCCCGACACCACCGCCGAAGTGCTCGCCGGCCTCAAGCCCGCCTTCAACAAGGACGGCACCGTCACCGCCGGCACCTCTTCGCCGCTGACCGACGGCGCCTCGGCCGTGCTCGTCACCTCTGAAGAGTTCGCCAAGAAGAACGGCCTCAAGATCCTCGCGAAGATCAAGTCGGTCGGCATCATGGGCTGTGCGCCCGAGACGATGGGCCTCGGCCCGATCGGCGCCAGCA
>OUNM010159036.1_pt1 | contig 63207 bp, 50 predicted proteins | sample 1769961 | NCBI WGS metagenome assembly OUNM01 (sample SAMEA3914820, study PRJEB12502) | metagenome | biome: forest; material: soil | place: USA | collected 2012-03-12 | depth 0.3 m
GAGACAGACTGACTGGCTGGTCGAATTGGTGATGCTGTCTGTCTAAACTAACGGTGGGCGTGGAAAATACTACAGGTCGGTGGATAAGGGGACGCCTGTACACGGGCCAGGTGGGCGGAGTCCTACGCCACACAAACACTCACATGCAAGCCCCACACGGGCTTTTCGCCGAGATCATCCTAACAAGCTCGCTTGCTCCGTCGTCACCACTCCCATCTTTGGCTCATCCATCAGATCGGGGCTAGGAATTACCGCTGATATCGGCGGAATCGAATCGTCGGTTTTGCTGTCGGTTTGTTGCATTGATTGTTTTTCATTCTCTTTTATTTATTTGTTTTGTTTTATCCTTGGGGGTCCGTCTGATCCACGCCAGCCAGAAGCGCTCCTGGCCCCCTCCTCCGGCTCTCCTCGCACATTAGGTCCAGACACACCACACCAGTTTCTTTATTGCCGTACGCGTATATCCAAACAACGATGCTCCCATCCGAGCGATCCGACAGCAGCCACGAATTCCTCCGAGGGCGCAGCTAGCAGCAGCGGTGTCTCGGATCAGTCCTTGTGCTCCCGCTGCTCCGTGGCCGCCAGCTCGACGTCCGTCTTGGGCCAGAAGTGGCTGAGGTCCCCCACCGGAAGCCGAAGACTGATGCGCATCTCGGCCGCCATGATGATGAAGCACATATACCAGCCCAGAATCGCTACAATGAACAACAAAGCACCGCCGGCCTGCCAGGACAACCAAGTCCAAACGTTAGCGGTGATCGACGGAATATCTGGGGACTGACGCACCTTTTGCAGCTTTCCGGCAGCGTCATAGTCACCCCAGCTGACCTTGAAATACGCTCCCGCCAACACCCACGAGGCGATACTGACGAGCATGAAGATTGACGCGAACACGGCGTTGATCTTGCAGGTGAAGATGAAAAAGGTGAAGAGCGCGAAACCCCAGACAAGCAGATACACGCCGACGACTGCGTTGAACCCGGGCGACGAAAGCCCCGTCGGGTCGTCCGCCGTCGCGTACGGCGCGCCCAGCTGCAACGTCGGGAGCTGCAGCATCCCGAAGGACCCCCAGAAGACGGCGAACAAGCCCATGACCATCATGGGGAAGAAGTTGCCCATGATCCACTCGAAGACCATGGCGAAGATGAGGAGCACGGGGCCGACGAAGAAGAAGATGCCACTGTCGTGTTGTCGCAAGACGACGGTCAGCGACGCTGGACGAGAATCAAGTTTACCAGCACTTACACGACTGGCGTGAACCCCTGCGCGCCACCCCATCCCATGCAGACAATGGAAAAGGTAAAAGTCGAGATCACGAAGCTTTCATCGTCGCGTCAGTAACGTCGATGCCGAGAAGTCGGCCGCGGCGTGCTCACCCAACAAAACCCAGCGCCGTCGGGTTGGCGAAGCGCCGGTTGTAGTCCCCGACGTGAGGCACCTTGGGCGTAAGGTACAGCTTCTCAAAGAGCTCGGGCGACATGGTCACGCCCGTCTGGGTCCGGTGAAGACCCTTCTCTTCGTCGTCGACCACCCTGATGCCCCCATTTGTCGCCGCGGGCTCGGGGGCGGCTGTTGCCATCTCAAAGTCGGAACTGCGGCGGGAGGAAGCTGCTGTGTTGTTGTGGTGAACGGAACAGTCGAGAGGAATCCCTGACAACGAGCACCCGTACGGCAAACTCGACGTGAGGGGACGGGGTGCTCTTAAGTGTCATCTCCCCCTCCCTTTCTTGCAGGATGCGGCACGTCAAGCGTGGCCATCATGTGCATTCCCCGTCCATATCTAGTGCTTTTCCGGACTCAACCTACCAACCGACGGTAGCTCATTCGGTGCCGGCGGGGGGAGGGCGTAATACGGTACCATGGTTGGGATGCCACACCGGCCCGCAACGAGCCACGGGAGACTGTGTGGATGTGGATGGCAAGCTGGGGGATGGGCTGGGCTGCCGCCCGGACGCTCTGCCGCCTCGATCCCATTCGCTCCTCCGCTTCCCGTCTGGCCCCAGGGTCGCGTCGGAGAACAGACCTCCTCACTATGCTGCCAGTTATAATTATACATAGAAACCTTGCAGGGTCGGCCTTCATACAGCACCAAAGTGCCGATCGGGCTCCGGTGAACAAGCTATTTTCTGGGGAAGAGGCGTGTTCTGGACCAAGCACCTTGGGAAGGGATGAGGAATTGTTGACTAAGGGGTTGTGTAACCGGGTTTTCTGCAGGGGTCATGCACAACGTCGCACTCCTGGTACTACCGGCGTAATATTTGATGGCCGAGTGGCGTTTTGGGTAGCTCTTCTGGGGTTAAAGGCGGGGGGGGGGAGGATACCTCAGCTCTTATTAGGTACGTATGTACAGAATGCTCTCTGTTGACTCCGGCGTTGGTATGTAACCTAAAACACACGCTTGAAGACGATCGGCTGCGCTGGGACTCAGGCTTGATGGTCATGCTCCGGACTGTTGAATTCCCAACCCTACCTAGCCTCTTGAAAGTTAGCACACCCCGTGCCTATGATCATGTTAAATCCTATACGCTGTCTATCCGCGCCAGATGGCCATGCAATGAACCCGCGATGCCGTACCCATCCCGACTGCCAAATGGCAACCGCTCGCCTAGGGGTATCTGTCTGCCTTAAAAGCGCCTGTCCATCTTCTCGAGGCATATCTATACCCATCTCATCACATCGCCCCGTTTCCCTTTTCTCCGTACTCGCCGCCTTAGAACCCCGGAATCCTCTCGTACAGGCCATCATAAAGCTTGCCTACCCACCCCGGCGTCTCTCCTCCTCTCGCCACGATCCCCAACCCTCCGGCGGCCCACAGCCCCGCGGCGGCAGCAGCAACAGCATTGATAATGACCAACATCCTCCGCTTCTTCCTCCTCACCGCACGATCCAGCCTCGCATTCCCAGTGCTCCCTTGGGCCTTCCAGCCGGCCCCCTGCGCCAGGCCAACCCACTTGGCCCACCCCCACACCATGTGCCCGCACCCGGCGGCCAGCAGCACGGCGTACCCTGCCCAGGCGAGCGCACCGTGCCGCACAAACCCGTGCGCGACATAGGCCAGCCCCACATTGGCGCTGTCCCCCTCCACAACGAGCGGGAGCACCCGGTTGACGGCGACGTGGGCCGCCAGCGCGGCGGCGAAGACGCCGCCCGACAGCGAGATGTAGCTCACCACGGGCCAGCCCGCCGTTATCCCTCCGGCCGCGGCCACGTGGTGTTTTTTGGCGTCGCCGTAGCGCTGGAGGGTGTGGTGCCGGCGGAGCAGGCGCAGGGCGAGCCCCGCGCCGACGTGGGCCAGCACGGGGAGGGTGACGAGTAGAGGCTCGGAGAGCGGGGTCTGGTAGATCTCGCGGGCGAGGAGGAGGTAGGACTCCGAGGAGGGAACGGAGCGGGCTGCTAGGGGAATGAGGGAGGTTGTGGCGAAGTGGAGGGTGGTGAAGAGCGTGAAGGTGTAGGAGGAGTAGCGTTGGATGCGGGTTACTGGGACGGAGCCGTGTCAGCTTTGCTCTGTTTTTATGGGACGAGGGAAGGGACGTACGGTAGTAGATTGCGCCATGGCCGGTGCCGCTTAGGCCGAGGGTGGCTGGAGCTGAGGAGGAGTTGGGTGGTGTGCGTGTCAAGTCGGAGAGGGCGCCGTCGATCTGGTCTGGCAGCGGCAGTGGGGGAAGGCCCTGGTCTGAGGTGTTGGGCGAGCCGCTGTCGATGGGCGTCGGGTCCAGCTCGAGAAGGGACGAGGCTTTGGAGTGGAGCAATTGGTCGTCCATGGCGGCGACGGTCGTGGTGGCGGTGGTGGTCCACGAGTCCAGTCCACAGGTCGAGTCCGCGGGTGCGTGGTGTGCGTGGTGTGCGGGTGAGAGTTCCATTTCACAATGGATTGTTGAGCCGACGCACTCTCCCGGGCCACTGTTGAGCCGCTGTCTCAGCCCGGCGGAGACCCCTGAGCGGCCACTGACGTTAAGCCGAATTCCCCCAACACTCGGACAGGGGCGTTTCTTGGCACACATCAGCGCCGTCCGATCTCCCTTTCAGGCCCAAACTCCACTGCACGGCACCCCTCCACACTGGCGGGAGGTCCACATTTCAAGCTCTCGGCAGTTCCCAACCGCGTTCTGGAGCTGTCATCTTCAACACCACGACCGCCGCCGCCAGCTTCGACATCACCTTCACCTTCGCCACGACGACTTTCGGCGCACATCAACTCCCAAAGCCAACCATCTTGTGCAATCACTCACAAAATAACTACAACTCACAATGCCTCCAGTAAGCCACTCACCCCTCTCTTCTCGCCGTCCCTCCCCATCCAAGCCCAACCAAACTTCCCTCAATCCGGCCTGCCTCACCCCTTGCTCAATAGGTACCCAGGTGCTCAATGCTAACCCAATCCACAGCGCCACCAAACCCTCCCGCCAGCGGCCACCACTTCGGCCCGCAATGCCCTCCAGTCCTTCTACTGCCAGCTCTGCTCCAAAGGCTACTCGCGCATGAACGACTACGAGACCCACCTCAGCAGCTACGACCACACCCACAAGCAGCGCCTCAAGGACATGAAGGCCATGGTGCGCGATCCGGGCGCCGCCGCACGCGCCCGCCGGATGGAGCAGAAGGCCGAGGGCGGCGTGATCAACATCAAGCTGGGCGGGGGAGAGACTGCGGGTCCGGGTGCGGGTGGTGGAGGCTTCAAGAAGGGGGGCTTTAAGAAGACTGGGTTTAAGGCTGCTTTTGGGTCGGCGAAGGAGGAGGATGTCGCTGCCGCCGGGACTGGGCCTGGGACTGTGAGCTCTGGTGGCGGGTTGGCGAAGCAGGAAGGGGAAGCGAAGATGGGCCTGGTTGGGGCGGAAAGCGACACCGACGATGAGGGGTACGAGGTTTACGACCCGAGGAAACCGACCGACTGAGAGGGAGGAAACACCCCAGACTTGCTGGTTTGGTGTCTTGGTCTGCGACGAGAAGAGTGCAGAGGCCCGGGATGGGGAGAGATGGATTACCTGAGATGTCCGGAAGCAGCATCTACCGCCGTTCGATTTACTGCCCCGGCTTGACCAACGCCGCACACCAAGACCTCCGACATGATACAGCAGTACAGCCTTGACTCGACCCAAGGAAACGCCTACTGGCCGCCCATCGGCGGCCACATTCGCGGCTCGAACTCTGACAAGTCCCCGTCCAGCAGGCCCAGGATATGCGTGTTTCCGGAGAACCAGTTTCCCAGCTCGTCCACATTCCCGGCCTCAAACCCCGTCGCCACGGGCACGTCGCCCTCCCTCCCAAACGGAAAAGCTCCCGGCGCCCCCGGCGGCTGCCCACCGCCCAGCTGCGGCATCAAGCCCAGCTGGCTCAGGTACATGTCAATATTGCTGCCCACCATGGCCATGTCCTGGTCCTGCTGCTGCGGGTCCTGGTGGCGCTGCGCCTTGGCCCGGATGCACAGGCTGGCGACGTTGTGCAGCACCTGGCAGATGCGGTGCAGCTTGGCGACCGCCTCGGACGCCGCGCATGCGGGCTGCAGCGACTCGACAAAAGCCGCTAGCCGCCCGAGGTCATCCTCGTCCGACGTCTCGACAATGTGGCAGAAGAGAATGATAACGGGCGTGAAGGGAACATAGTTGATGTTCCACCGAATACATCCAGCTCGCACGCCCGGGCTGTCGCCCGCAATCTCCATGTACTCTTGGTGCAGCGCAAACGCCTGTCGTGCCGCGTGGATGCATTCGGGGTTGAATGTGCTCGGCGACCCGGGCGGACTGGGAATGGCGCGGTAGACCAGCGTGAGCGCGGACCAGTGCATCAGTTCGTCGCCGAGAATGGCCATATCCATCGGAAAGGGGCTGTTGGCGTCGAACTTGATGCTCCGGACTTTTTCTCGAGTGTGCCGCATCAGGGGCTCTTGCTCCTTGGCCAAGTCGACTATGAGGGGCAAGGTCAGAGAACCACCTTCACAGCGAGCACCCCGGGGGAGGCCGAGAGGAGAGGAGAGGGCAACGAACTCATGGTCTGGACGAGCTGCCTCGCGCTCTCGGCCCGCTGCTCCTGCGGCCGGGCCAGCGCCGCGGGGCTGTACAGTTGCTCGTACGCCCGCCCCAAAAAGTCGGCGTAGCCGATCCACTGATTCAGCAAGACCCGCCACGACGAGTCGGGCAGGTCGATTCCCGGGCCCAGGTGCCGCGGCAGCGTGATGTCGTAGTCCTGCGTTACGGGCGCCCGGCCCGACCGGATCGACAGCGCCTTGTCCAGGAGGTAGGCGGACCAGAAGAGAATCGCCTTGGCCTCGCTGTCGGCCGTCGGCGAGCGCATGCGGTGGTAGCCGAGCGTCTGGCATAGCGTGGCTGCTACTGAGGTGAGGTCGCGCGCTACCGAAAACTTTGAGACTTCAATGGAGTAGAAGGCCTGGGTTTGTGTTGTGTGGCTATGTCAGTATCGCCGTGGGAGGAGGGAGGGAAGAAAACGAGGATGAGGACCGACGTACACCCTGCAGCAGCACTTCGATGCTCTCTTTGCGAGCCGGCATCAGGAGCGGCAGGTTGGCCAGGGCCGTCTCGAGATTGTCGCGGCAGAGATTCTGGTACTCCAGCAGCTGGTCCCTCTGGGCGCCCGTGACCAGGCTGGCCTTTTCCTGGAACAAAAAGTACAGCCCGGCGTTGACGGAGCCCCAAGTCATGAGGCTGTAGTCGTCGGTCGCAAAGTACACCTTGCTACACCGCTCGGCGAAGTTCTCGGCGGCAATGAAGGCGCAGATGGTTGCGAAGCTGACTAGCGGCACGTCTAGAGGCATGCCTCCACGTTAGCACGGATGAGACAGGCAAACAGCACACGGAAAACAGCAAGTGTTTTGGACCAGCGGCAGCAGCACCTTTTACCTCGCGCAGCGCTGTCACGACGACGTGGGCCGGCGGCATTGGGAGCTCGCGGATGCCACCCTTGGGCAACGGCTTCGCGTTGGAGAAGCGAGATTCGTGGGGGTTGGGCCGGTTCTGCATGCTCACAATCTGCTGGAGCGACGAGAGAGCCGACTGCATGTCCGGGTCAAGGTCCTCTGGCAGCGTCCGCGTCACGGTGTGTTCGAGGAACTCACTTGCGAAGACAGTCTGTGCCGCCATGGACGAGTCACCCTCAAAAGCCGACACGGTGTCGTCGTCGTCGTCGGGCCCGTAGAGCATGTCTGCGGCGCTGCTGTCGCCCACGGGCGAGGACACGGTGGGGACCGGCGCCACACTGGCGGGTGCGCCCTCGGTGGTGACCGACACCGAGGGACTCCTGCTGTTGTTGATAGTGACGGCCAGGTCACGCAGCATGTTCTCGATGTTTGCGAGGCGGCCCTCAAAGTGGTCGATCTTTCGCTCGCTGTGTTACAGAAGAAACAGGAGGACACAGGGTCAGCATCGACTGCATGACATGGCTATAGGGGGGCCGCATTGGCAAGCTGGCGCACAGTCACCACTCACTACTGGGTCGAGATCAGCACCCGCTGGCGGGCCTCCTTGGGTCTCTGGCCGGCGCCGGTTGAGCTGCATGCCCGGTTGGCGGTCCTGCAGTTTGCGCACGGCGAATCCTTGTCACAACGTATCTAACACAGGCAGTCTCAGCGCCGGTACTACAGCAGGACGTAGGTACGCATGTGGAACCGAGTGCGAAGGAGGGGGGGGTATCACCTTTCGGAGCCGGCATTGATCGCACTTTACGGGGGCCAAGCAGTTTAGCATGGTGCTGTATGTATCAACCAACCGGGGGCCGCTGCAACACATGCACGACTTACAGCTCGGCGAGCGGTGCCGTCCCCCTCGTGAAAGTCGGCGTCAAACATGATCCAGGCTGTTCAACGCCCAGAGTCTAGGGCCCACCAGTGGCGCCGTCTCCTGTCCGCCTGAGCCGATGGTGACGAACGATATCGGGCGCGGGTAGCGAGCAGTATCCGTTGTGGAGAGTTGTGGCCTGTTGCAAGTCCCACGCGGGGGGTGTCTCGTGGGTGAGATGAGAGGCGAAGGCACGAAACGGGAGCCGATGCGGGGGCCGCGGGGTCCGAGGAAAAGAGAGAACGGCGGTATTATGACCAGGGATGAAGCCTCAAAGGAAGAAATATAAAGGACGGGATCTTCGGGTGTCAAGTCAAGTCAGTTCGGTCACCCAGAGCCCAGCGCCTTGAAACCGTCAAAACCTTGCTTGACTCATTATTCCCACGGGTTCAAGAGCGAGCGGAGGCACAGAGGTCCTTGAGCTGTCTTGGACTGGGTTAGGGTAAGGGTTACGCAAGAGGAAGGGTGACTCAGGGGTAAACCCAATCCACAGCCCCCGAAGCCATGTTTACATGCAAGCGTCTCGAACGGAGACAGGTTTAAGGGTCTTTTAAGGTTCTGTAGACTCTCGATCCGTCTGCAGACAAACATGGGGCTAAGTGCCTGGGTTCGTGTTGCTCGGCCCGTTCCGAGCTCGTCAAGTCGGCTTCAGACTCGGATGAATACACACAAAGCCACCTCCTGATGGCAACTTTGATCCCGACTTTGATCATGGATTCTTAGGCCGCTTCTGCGTCGAGAAACACCGTCGCACTATCCACCACGCTCTGCTGAAACCCAACCCAGTCTCTTCCCAGCAGGGACCGCGCCTTGCTGGCGTCAAAAGCCCAGGTCATGTCGGGGTACGTCTCGCCCGGATTGCCCTCCTGGATCCCATTTCGCCGCTCCGGGAATGTCGCCCTCAGTACGTCGGCCATGCCTTGTGGTGAGACAGGCGACTGGCCAACCACCAGGTAGCGCTCTCGGCCCGCCTCCTCCGCCTGGCCATCCTTTTCCACGGCCCGGAGGACGAGCTCGGCCACGTCCCGCACGTCAATGAAAGTGCTTCTGATGGGCGCAAACTCTGGGATGGCGCCGCCGTGGAGCATGTCGTAAATGTCTTTGACGCGCATGCTCAAGCTCGATATGGGCTCGGGAAGGTAGAGGGGCGGGCCAAGAACTGGGCTGGATACCTAGGTCGTCAGAAGACGTGCATTGAGAAATAGGGATAGCAGAGCAAGGAGTGACATACGCAGGACACAGTGCCGTCATGCCAAAGCTCGCCCCCGTCTCCCAACCAAACCTCCAAAAGGCCCTCTCAGCGGCGGTCTTGCTCGCCTGGTAGATGGCGTAGCCCGGCGAATTCTTGCCCAGCCTGCGCACCTCCTGCTCGGCAACGTCGTTCCAGTCGGCCTCGGTGAAGACGTGCCCTACCGGCTTGGAGGGAGAAAAGACGGCGCTGATGGTGGACATAAACACGACCGATTTGAGGGCGTGCGCCTTTCCCGGTTTCCGCATCGACTCGGCCAGCGCCGAGGACAAGAGGGAGGTAGTGCCCTGAACGGCAGAGCGCATCATGGGAGCCGGGTCCGTCTCGGACATGAAAACGGGACTCGCGAGGTGTGCTATAGCTTGCACGTCTGGAATTCAGGTTGGACAGCGTTACTAGCAAGTCAGTGATTGACTGCTTGCCGGTCGCTCGGAGGAGAAGGAAAACAGTAGCAACCCTGAACAGCGCGGTCAAAGGCGCCATCGGCGCTGATGTCGGGAACCTCGACGAGCTCGAGCCTGCTGCCGTCATGGTACTTGGCGAGTGTGCAGATGAGCGAGTCGACGTTTGGCGTCCTCGCGCGGACCGTGCCGCGGACGGCAAATCCGGCCTTGAGAAAGGTGGCAGCCGTGTGGGCGGCGAGGTAGCCGTTGATGCCCGTGATGAGCACGAGGCGCGGGCCTGCCATGATTCTGTTGAACTTGTTTACAGGAGACGTAGCAGTGATTGGGAGCACTTCCGTGAGTCACGGCCAACAGGGAGGGGATGACTGTGCGAGAGGGTGGTTGGACCAAGAGTTCCAAGACTTTAGTGTCCGGAATTAACAAGGAGAGGGAAGGCCAGTCGGTCTCAGCTGTCATCCTCGGCTCGGGGTTCTTCCTTCGATACTAAGTCTGAATCCGGCCCGCTCTCCCTATTTTCAGCAATAGAGGCAACATTGGTTGACCAACTAACGTATGCATTTGTTTGAATTTTGACTGCCAGCCCCTGAACCCCTGAATAAACCCCGGGACCTGACCACCGCCCAAGCACTTCTCAATCAAAACACGACCGGCACCGGAGTCTTCAAATACCCCTTCAGCGGCGTCGTCCCATTAAAGTCCCGCCCGATGGCCTGCACAAACGCCTGGGCGACTAGGTCGGCGCCGGCCGGACTCGTGTGGGTGTGGTCGGACGGGTACAGGGCGTTGGTCTTTGCGCTGCCCAGCTTGAGATACAAGGCGGCCACGGCCTGGAAGTGGTCGAGGAAGCTGGCTCCGGTGCCGACATTCTTGGCGGCCAGCGCGGCGTACGCCACGAACCTCGAGGGCGCCGACGAGTAGGTGCCCGTCTCCCACACGTTGTTGGGCGTCTGGCTGCTGACGATGACCTTGGCGCCCTTGGCGATGAAGCTGCGCGCCGCCGCCTCGACGTAGTGGTTGAAGGTGTAGACTTTCTCGCCCGTTGCGCCCGAGATGCACACCTCGTTGCCCGTGCCGCCGCAGTCGCTGCGCGCATTGTCCGACGCCGAGGTTGGTGACCCTCCGTCGTTGTGCCCGAACTCAATGACAACAATGTCGCCGCTCACCAGCAGCTTCTCGATCTCGGTGAACCGCCCTTCGTTGGTGTAGCTGCGCGCCGACCGGCCCGCGATCGCCTTGTTGACCACTGGGATCGTGATGTACTTGGAGAGGTACTCGCCCCAGCCTGCGACACTCTCTTGTCAGTATATTTACTGAGAAGCCGAGTGTAATGTACTGGTTACCAACCCATGAGAAGACCACCCGTCTTGGCCATGGTGCTGTCCCCGGCGAGGTAGACTGTCGGCGTCGCCCGCCGCGCCACCTCAACCGGCGTGCCGTGAGCTCCCACCGCGGCGAGGCCGGTAACGAGGAGTGTCGACCAGGGCAGCATCGTGAATGACGGCTTGGTTGGTAGATGAACGGAATATCTAGACAAGAGATTGAAAACCTGACCCGTTGCCTCCCCAACCAGGACCAGTTCTCGGGTTCGTGGCATATTAATACTCACATTATACACAGCTATATCACGGCAACGGCCGTTTTGACTCCGCATTCCCTTCTGCCCATGATATTGCAGGCGTGTCGCGGCTAAAGCTGCCGAGCTTCTCCCCGGGCTGGGCAGGCCAGGGGCTTGTTACACGGTGACCCATCGTCCGGGCTTCTCGCAAGTGGCGCCCGCATCATGCTAAAAATCCCGAAGCCGTGACGATCCGGCATTGGAGGAAAAAAAGGGCGTAGTGTAGTACCCGGTCGACAATCCATAGGTTGCTCCACCGCGTCATCGATTCAGGGGGCCGAGGCACGGCGGAACGGACACCTTTTTTTGGAGAGCATCCCCGGAAACTCGCAACAGGACACCGATTGTGCGGTGTAGACAGCCTTGAAATATTAGAAAGCCACAATGGCTTCGGTGTGCCATGTTAGAGAGCTTTGTAGTCCTCTAGGTATGTTCTCCCACGGTACACCTAGAACCTAGAAATTTTACCCCTGAATGACGATCGATTCGCGAATGGTTGACAACCCTGAGAGATCCAATCCGACATTTTTACCCCCGCGACCGCCCCGAGCATGCCAACCAACCGCTGATGCGCACATGCACGCGCATTAGTTGTTCAAGATCAAGCGTCACATGACAACGTGGTTCTTCGACTGCCCACGCGGCGGCCCTCAGGCACGAAAAGGGCTTCCGCCCGCCGCGATCCGGGACCCAAAATTTGCCCACCAACCCTGGCCACGGACGTGGTCGCAACCGGTGGAGCGGTCGACCGACCACGTGGGATGAGGTAAACGCGGGCGATCGATGTCCGGCAGGTCCAGGAAAAGAAAAATGAGCCGGCCACCGGGGCAAGGCACCTCGTAATAATTCATCGCAAAAGGCGGCAGTGGCAGCCGTACTACCAATGTGGCCCTGTCCAACGGCAAACCTTTTCCCTTTGTTGGCCAAGGCTGCCGCAGCCGTAGCCCATAGAGTTTGTGTATGTACCGGCCCCTTTCTTCTGCGTTGCGTGGCCTCTCTGCCTCTAATTTCGCGTTCCTTGACTGCTTCCTCGCATGGGCAATCTCCGAGACTCTCACTCGACCTGCTTCTCACATCCGATCCGTCCCAGGAGCTCCTTGCGATCACTGTGGCCCGGTAGACTGACACCCGTAGTGGCCGAGACGACTTGCCTCTTGACACCCGTCCTCCGCTCCCAGTTCTTGAGGTCGATGTCCTCAACGCCAACCTCCTCCTCAAGCGGCTGGGCCTCCTCATAGACAAACTCGTCCTCGTCCTCGCCTTCGCCGGCCTCGTCGTCGCTCCGGACGTCCTCGGCGGGAGCGCCCTTGAAGACCTTGACGGCGACGCGGATGATCATGGAGAACCAGATGATGGTGAGGCACTGCAGGAAGAGCAACATGGAGAGGAACGACCACTGGACCGACTCGTTGAAGCAGAACATGCCCTCCGAGTCCCACAGGGGCTCGAGGAGGTACGTGATGCCTTGATCCGTCGGCGCCTCAAAGGGCCCGGTCAGATTATCCTTGGTACCCTTGAAGCAACCCACGGGCATGACCTCGGCGGCGTCGGTCCAGACCGAGTAGCACACGGTGAGGTACAGGAAGTGGCGTGCGACGAGCCACGAGAGCATAAAAACGCCAAACATGACGTCGCAAATCGTGTGGTAGCCGAGGTACTTGAGACATTTGGCGATCTGGGTGGTGGACTCAGATTAGCACACGAACATGATAGCAGGAGGAGGCAGATGATGGGGTGTTCGGTTTCAAACGTACCCCCAGAACCAGGTCCGACACATCCATCAGGACCAAGATGAGGTTGCCCACGCGGGTGTGGCCGTAGCGGTACGAGGCGTAGATGAGGACGCTCGTGACGATGTGGTGGGTGAACATTTGCCAGTGATCCTTCCTCCTCTCCTCGATGTTGATGACGATCAGCTGCTGCAGCCAAAAGCCCAGCTGGGCGATCATGTATCCCTTCATGATGCCGGTGATTTCGCGGTCGGGCCAGGCAGTCCACAGCTCGCGGAGGTTGAAGTATGCCGGCGACTGGTAGTAAATGTACTGTACAATAAAGAGGGCTCTGTTAGCGGCGCGTGTCAATGCCGAGCGGGTGCCAGGCCAAAAAGCGTACCAGACCGAGGGGCCAAAAGAAGGCGTAGTAGACCGACATCCAGGCCTGCTCGCTGAACCTGGTGATGTCTTTCCTCTTGGAGATGCCCTGGGACTTGGCAAACGGCGCGAGAATATACTCCATGGTGGCGGCGCGCAGACCGGTGAGCAGCACGATGCAGAACAGGACCAGGTAGCCGTCGTCCCAGCCCAAGCCGTAGTTCCCGGTATTTGCATTGTAGTAGGCGAGGTTGAAGTATTTGGCCGTGTAGTCCCTCGCGCGGGGCATGCCGTGGGCGAGGAAGAGGAGGGCAAGCAAGTTGAACGAGAAGCCTGGGCCCGAGGTCAGCATCTCGGACCGGACAGAAACACATGCCGAGCGGAGGGGTCAGGGGCGCGCACCAATCTGGTTGTCAACAAACCACCGCGTGAGCTGCTTCATGGGGCCTTCGTTTTTCCTCTTGAGGCGGCGGACGAGGACAACGTTGCTGTTTGCCTGCTTGTAGAGCGGGCCGTTCATGTGCTGGGGCTTTCCCGTCCTCCGGGGCGCACGCGCCGAGGGGGATTTTGCGGTGCCGTTGCCATTGCCGTTGCCATTGCCGTTGCCGTGGCCTGGGGACGGAGCCGTTGCCGTTGCTGGAGCCGTTGCCGGAGCCGGAGCCGGAGGGGGGGTCATGGTCGCCTCGTCCATGGCGTGGCAGCGCGTTCGCCAATTGATCGTGTTCAGGACGGAATTGGTGCGAATGGGCGCGACTGGGCGCGGTGGGAAAGCGGCCGGCGAGGGACGGGCCCGGAGAGGTCGGGGGTCGGGGGCCGCGGGTCGCCGGTCGGGTGCTGGGTTGGGTTGGATGTGGGAGATTCACCCGGGACAGCGCAAGAGGCTGGTTCCGAGAAGAAGTCTCTCCTGCAGGGCCTTTCCTCAGGCACGCGGACCGGAGTCACCAGACAGGGGCCGGTAGCAAGACCGGGATTCGCTTGTGTCAACAGCGAGGATGGGATGGGGGGTTCGAGGAAGGGAAAAACGAGCGACCTGAGACACGAGCGGCGGCGACACAGACAGGACAGTGGACAGGAGGACAGGACAGGACAGGACAGACAGGAGGAGTCCAGAAGTCCACAGGACAGGGACAGCGGGTTTGGGTGCTCCACCCTGGTCGGCGCTGCACCTCACTTTTGGCCAGAGCAAAATGTTGAATTTGGAGGCTTGGCCCCACTGAAGATCGAGGCGCACAAAGGCGGTGGGCAGGCGGGTGGGCGAGCCCGGCGCTGTTCGCTGTTCCTGGCAGGGGAAACGGCCCCAATTGGAACCGCGGGATTGGACGAACGGGGGGCCGGCAGCACGGACCCCTGCCGCCAGGGTGCTGCTCTGCTCCCGTCTTCAGCTTGCTTGCCGCTGCAAGTGGCTTGTTGCACAGACCAGGTCCCTGATAACATGAACGTTGACTTGCCACGCTTGCCCACCCACCAAGGGAAATAACGTTATTTGCAGAGTCTTGTTGTTGAGTGTTGTTTTTCGGGTTGTCAACACCCAACGTCTGGTGCTTCAGCGATGCATACCGATCACCAGGATTGCATCATCGGCGGCGGTGTAGCTCTGTCCAGCCACCCGCCTTCCGCCTCCCGCCTCGTCCCCCAGGGACAGGAGCACAGATGGAATACGCCGTACGGATTACAGAAGGGCAGACACCTGAAACCCCGCCTTTTCCCTCCTCCTTTTTCCCTTCTCGGCCGATCCTTGCTGCAGTCCCCGATGTTGCAAGACGGGCATGCGGACTGTGGTTGGGGCCGCATGCATTTGATCGGCTCGGCCGTCGACCTGCAGCTGCCAATGGGACGACGCTGTCGGCGCATGCTCCCATTTCTTCCAGCACGGAGCGTGATGGGACCCGGGACTGGTACCGGTATCCTCCGGGCATTCTGTATACGGTGTAACTGCCTGGGAGTCTCGAGCTTCTGTCATTTGTTCGATGGCTGAGCGAACGAGCGAACGAGTCGCAGCCGACCCTAACCCTCACACCACGCCAATCCCTTGCCGTTTTTGCATCTGATTGGCTTCTTGGCAGCCTTGCACCTCTTCACTCCAGCCTTGTCCTGGCCCTTTCGTCATCCCACATCCCACACCCCAGGTCTGGTCTGGCCACCCGCAACTCCCGCCAGATATCTACCTCGTGGTCCTTGTCCCATACCGCTCCCGCCATGAACCAGATCCGCGCCATTCAGGCGCTCAACAAGCGCGAGATCGAAAACGGCGTCCCCCCCGAAGCCTCCTGGCACGCCGACTACCGCGACACAGCCTTTGTCTACTTCGGCGGCCTGCCGTACGAGCTCACCGAGGGCGACGTGCTTACCATCTTCAGCCAGTTCGGCGAGCCCGTCTTCCTCAAGCTGGTGCGCGACAAGGAGACGGGCAAGTCCAAGGGCTTCGGCTGGCTCAAGTACGAGGACCAGCGCAGCACCGACCTGGCCGTCGACAACCTCGGCGGCGCCGACATCGCCGGCCGCATGGTCCGCGTCGACCACGCCCGCTACAAAATGCGGGACGACGAGGACCTGGACGAGTGTCGCGTTGGCTGGGAGGACATGCTGCGCCGCGAGCGCGCCGAGAAGGGGTTACGGAGCGGGGACGAAGACGACGGGACGGACGACGAGGCTGCCGCCACCCAACGAACACGGCCCATGATCAAAGAGGAGAGGGAGCTGCAGCTGCTGTTGGAAAACCACGACGATGACGACCCGATGAAACAGTTCCTCGTAGACGAGAAAAAGAAGGAAGTCGAGGACGCGTTGCGGAGAGAGAAGAGGCGGTCCGACAAGGAGAGCAGGAGGAGCAGAGACAAGGAGAGGCATCACCGCCACCGCTCACACCGGTCAAGACGAGACGGCAGCGGCGGAGACGAGGGTCACGCCAGGGATAAAGATCAGCACAGAAGTAGGGAAGCCTACGACCACGACCGCCATAGTGGCAGAGACCGAGAGAGGAGGGAAGACCGCCGCCGTCGAGAGGACCGGGGCGATGATGGCGGCCAGGAGAGGAGGGACCGAGACAGGCCCCGACGGCGCGGGCAGGAAGACTCGCCCGATCGGGGGGACCGTCGGCACCGCGATTTGGACGACCGCAGGCGCCATGACCGGGATAGGAGCCGGAGCAGATCGCCACGCAGGCCCAGAGACTGAGACCCGGCGTGGCAGGAACGGATAATGATGCATGGAAACGGCGGCGGACGGAGGACGCACCACATTGTACCACACTGAGATACCCATACAATCAACTCATAATGGAATACGCGAGAACAGAATACACCAAATAGCTATTGTCTAGCCGTACAGTTCCGGTCATACCCCGGCGCAAACCCTCCTCAAAGTACCAACCCCCTACGCCTCGCATAATTCCCAATTGACCAAAACTCCAACTCCATCATCACCATCCCCCATCCAACCAACGCCATAAGGTCAAGGCCCAGCAAGATACCGCTTCCACCCCTCCCTCACACAAACCCGCCTCCCCTCGGACCCCTCATGCACGACAAACTTCTCCCACCGCGCGTCCTTGCCCGCGCCGACGACCAGCAGCGTGTTCTCGCCCACCCACCCAATCACACCCTTGGGCGGCCTCGACGTGCCGAGCGTCGTGCTCTCCGACATGGGCAGCAGGCCGCCGATGGCTCCGCCGCCGCCGCCGCCGCCGCCGATCCCGCCTCCCTCGTCGTCGTCGTCCACCTCGAACGGCGCCGAGGCGAATGAGTAGACGTCTGAGAACATGCGCGGCATCATGGGGATCTTGGACAGGATGCCCCACTTGCCTCGGCCATCGCTGCCGCTCCCGCCGCTGCCGTCTGGCGTGCTGGTCTGAGGCGGTTGCTGTTGTGACTGTGATTGCTGCTGCTGCTGCTGCTGCTGCTGTTGTTGTTGGCGAGTGGGTCGCTTGGGATGTGGCACGTCAAAGATGTGCAGCGTGGACTTGTCCGAAGTGCACGCGAGCATGGTGCCCGACGGGTTGAAGGCCAGGGAGAAGATGGTTGCCGGGTCGATCCCCCTTCGGAGCTCGACCAGGCGTGCGCAGTTGCTGGTCGCAAAGACCCGGATTAGGGTCCCCTTTCCCAGCCAAAGATAGCGACATTAGCGGGATATTCGGCGAGGTGGGAGGCGTGTGGGAGGGGGCTTACCATCTCGCTCGCCGTAGCCAGCATCTCACCATCCGGACTCAGCTGCACCGCCTTCACGGCTGATGTGTGCGCGGGGATGATGCTGACATTGCCCGTGGCTATCTCGACCAGTTGCACATGCCCCGTCGTCCGCCCCGGGAAGGCGATGCGCTTGGGCGACAAGCAACATAACCCCCAGGGGTTGTTGGCCGTCTCGTAGGCCGACAGCAGGTTCGGAGGCTTGGCGAACCTGTAGACGCGCACGCTGTTCTGCAGCACGACGACGATGTGCTCTCTCGACAGCTGGACGCCCCGGACGGGGGTTAGTGCACTGATTTCAAGCGCCGACTTGCTCTTGAGGTCGTCCCAGAGGATGAGCTACGGACAGAGAATCATGGTGGGTTAGCAGCGGTTTCAATGTTAAGGGGGGCCAAGCAGGGCTTGCCTTGTTCGCTGCGAACTTGGGCTGTCTTCCTCCACCGACGAGGCCCACGTAATTAGCCTTGCCCATCATCTGAACCAGGCCCACGCCGGCGTTGAAGTCTGTCCATGTGTGTCAGTGTCCGGACACCCAGCTGCGAGCGGATCGGATCCATCAGGCTTACCACGTGTCGTGCGCAGCGCACATGTTTCGGCGTGGAATACTGACTGCCGTTAGGGATCAAGATACGAGGACGGAGAGAAGCAGGGCCGCGTGATCCGAAGGGTATCATCGTATATTGTGGATGTCCTCCTGTGGGTGTGGGGGGTTACTTACTGCAAAACCCGGTGTTGAGTCCCACGGCGAAGCAACTGCAGTCGTCGTTGAACGAAATCGAGAGAACGACAGTCGAGCTGGGACTCTCCAGGGGAGTTCGGGTATTCATCTTGGCAACCGGTGATGGTGGTGGTGATGTTGATGCGTTCGGGTAACGAGCGTGGGGGAGGGGCCGAATGTGATGGCAGAGGGAACCAGCCGAAAAACGGGAAAGGGAGAAGAGCAGGAGGTTTCTTCAACCCGGATAGGCAAGGCAGTTTTCAATGAAGCTGTTGATGCAAAACGGGAAGTCGATGCTACAAGTTCACTCTGAAGACGGCGCGCTCTGGATGGGTTGGTTGATGTCCGGCGTCAACCTGCTGAGCTGCTGAGCTGCTGGGACGGCGCAATCGCAGGGTGGATGTGCTGGATCACTTGCTGCTAGGAGTGCAATGCCATGGAAAAATAAAGAGCAGGTCTTGCGCGCTAGGTTGGCGGAAAATACTGATCCAAAAGGTGCTTCATAGCTCCCGAGCTCTGATGCACGCCAAACAATGAACGGGTGGTGTCTTCAGCCAAGGCACCTCAACACAGGCCTCAGGAATGAGGCCAGCCAGCGCTGTCACGAGTGGTGCCTGGACCGGCTGCAGCGCTCACGCCCACCACTCGACGTCTTGGTGGCCGGGAGCTGAGCGGAGAGGGAGCACAGGCCGCATCCATGGGCAGAGAGGCAGAACCTGGCAGTTGGCGCTCGGCCGGCGCTCAGCTGGCGGTCGACCTGGTGTGGAGCCGGCTTCGATGAACAGCCGTCCTGGATCTGGGGTGTCTGGAGCCCGCCTTGCCGCATTGACACTAGCGCCTTTCCGGGGGAGCGAGCGACCCCTGAATTGTGGGTTGGCCTTTGCTCCTGCTCGCGCTGTGACAGCTCGAGCAGTGCTTGTTCCTGCTGCTGTCCAGTAGCACTGCAACATTTTGTGAAATTACCATTTTCCGTCAACGCCCAGTCCCGACCTCTCTCCTTTTCCCAACCCGCAAACTGCTGTCGCCCGAGCTCGACGACCGCACCCACGCCCGCCCTCTCGACCTGCGATTTTTGGCGACTGGATAGAGCATCTCGTCCCCTTTAGCATTACGGTATCTTCCCTGCTGCTGCCTCTGAGGTCGGCGCTAGTTTTACCCGTGCTCCCCTCTCTCCAAAACGCGACGGGACTCGGCTCCACGACTCCACAGCAGAATCATGTCTTCTCCGGCCGTACGTCTGCCTTTCCCTGTCTCCCCCCCATCAGCGTTGCGCTGTCGTGATATCTGCCATCCCGACCGCCTCCCTTCGGGCATCCCATCCACCCAATCCAGCAGCCCGCCGCTCTTCACCCGCCGCACATCAATCCGCCTCCGACGTGGCGCCCGTCAATCGCAGCAGCCCGGACCCTTGAGCTGACATGTTCACCGCACAGAAGATGATCCGCCGAAAGAAGAATGTCAAGAAGGGGATTCAGTTCTGCCTGATGGTCTGCGGTGCTTCGGGCACTGGTGAGTCGCTGTATCGCCCTTGCAGCTCTGTCTGGCCTGGTCGCTGATTGCTTCTGCAGGACGCACCACCTTCGTCAACACCCTCTGCGGCAAAGCCGTCCTCGGCCACAAGGAGTCCGACGACGCTACCACCGCTCATGTTGAGGAGGGCGTCAAGATCAAGCCCGTCACCGTCGGTACGCATACACACCCACACCCCAACATCGTGACAGTTTGTGGTGCAAATCGAAAGAAGCCTAACCTAACCCCCTACAACAGAGCTTGAGCTGGATGAGGAGGGCACCCGCATCTCCCTGACCATTGTCGACACACCTGGCTTTGGTGACCAGATCGACAATGAGGCCAGGTACGGTTCATACGCCAGTCTCGTGCCAATTGAGGGCGTCGGCGCTGACTCTTCATCTCACACAGCTTCTCCGAGATCGTCGGCTACCTCGAGAGGCAATACGATGACATTCTTGCTGAGGAATCGCGTATCAAGCGTAACCCCCGCTTCAGAGACAATCGTGTGCATGCCATGCTCTACTTCATCACCCCCACCGGCCACGGGTAATTTGCCTCCCGACTCCTCCCTGTCGCCGAAATGATACTGATGCTACTTCCAGTCTCCGCGAGCTCGACATTGAGCTGATGAAGCGCCTTGCACCCCGCGTCAACGTCATCCCCGTCATCGGTCGCGCCGACTCGCTCACCCCGTCTGAGCTTGCCGAGTCCAAGAAGCTGGTCATGGAGGATATCGAGCATTACCGCATCCCCGTTTACAACTTCCCCTACGACATCGAGGAGGATGACGAGGATACGGTTGAGGAGAATGCCGAGCTTAGAGGGTTGATGCCGTTTGCCATCGTCGGGTCCGAGGACGTCGTTGAGATCGGTGGCCGTCAGGTGCGGGCCCGCCAGTATCCTTGGGGCGTCGTCGAGGTCGACAACCCGCGGCACTCGGACTTCCTGGCCATCCGCTCCGCCCTGCTGCACAGCCACTTGGCCGACCTGAAGGAGATCACCCACGATTTCCTCTACGAGAACTACCGTACCGAGAAGCTCAGCAAGAGCGTCGAGGGCGGCGCTGGAGTGTACGTGACCACCTCGGGTCTTTTTATCTTATGTACTCTGGTCAGATGCTAACGCGGATTACAGCGATTCGTCGATGAACCCCGAGGATCTCGCCTCGCAGTCTGTGCGCCTCAAGGAGGAACAGCTTCGGCGCGAGGAGGAGAAGCTTCGTGAGATCGAGGTCAAGGTCCAGCGGGAGATTAACGAGAAGCGCCAGGAGCTGCTTGCGCGTGAGTCCCAGCTGCGCGAAATCGAGGCGCGGATGCAGCGCGAGGCTGCCGCGGCGGCTGCTGCTCACCAGGCCGCTGCCGGCAACCACGAGGCCAATGGTGCCGAGTAGCGCTGAGACGCCATTTCCTCGACTCTTCGCCAGCAACTTGATATCCCCGCTGTTGCTGTACCGATATGGCCTAACCTCGACCCGTTCCCAGGCGACTCTTCATGCGACCCGATCTTTCCGTGCAGGCGTTGGTTCTCCCTGTTGTGTTTAGATACAAAATATTCCCCAACTGCTTCTTGCGCTTTTCACGATATCTGCTCCTGGACCAACCTCAGCTTGGGGTGCGTGGGATAACCGAGGATGGCTGGCACGGGCGTTGTCGCGAGGCCACCAGGGAGAGATCTGATGAGTGAAAGCCGTCAGTGGTTTTCGCGGTCTGCATCATATCCACGCCCATCCGGCCGATATCATACCGCGAAAACTGAGAGCTATCTGTGGCGGAGGGAGAGCTCACAACCTCGCGACCCCCACTCTTCCTCAAATCTCGTCGGTTATACCCTTACCCGCCTTTCTACTTGATTGTCTGCTGTTTTTTCTTATTTTTACTACTGGACTTCTAATGCAGATATCATCTAAATAATTTTCCCATGCTCACTCTGTTCATGCTGTGGTTGCTAGTGGGTGGAAGTGGGCCAGGCCAGGTCAATGAGCTTTGAGTCGTTATGTCTCGTTCACGTGCGAAACCGAAAAGTAGCGCTCTCTAGTTACTGTTCAACAAGGGAAAACCCGAGATGGCTACGCTTCCAATGGTGTATTCGATAGGTAGCCCTGAGATTACGTGGCTTGGCCCCTTGCATCGTCAAAATGACCGCAAATAATCCGCTCGTCCATCCATCCCTTCATCCACCCGTCCATCAACCGCAGAATCAAGAAGCCTCCCAGACCAAGGGAAAATAAGACCTAAACCGATTCGCGATCCCGAAAATCCATCCCAAGCAAGGATTCCTTGCCAAATGTTCCCACCCGCAATCCAATTCCCGTGACAGCAGCAAGCAAAACGAAAGGAAAGAAAGAAAGACTGATGAATAAACACACAAATACAATCAATCTCCGTCCTCGACGTGGGACAAACGGCCCCCTCAGTTGTTGCTCTGGCTGTTGAGAATGCGCAGGATAGCAAGGAACAGGTTGATGATGTCGAGGTACAGGCTGATGGCGGCGGCAATCTCCTCCTCGACGTGGTGCTTGCGCAGAACGAGCTGGGTGTCGACGAGAATGTAGCCGCTGAAGATGAGGGCGGTGAGCAGACCGTAGACGAGCTCGGTGGTGCTCGTGTGCGGTAGGAAGAGAGACATGAACCCGAAGAGAACGAGGCCCCAGAGGGCGCCGAACAGGTAGGGCATCCAGCTCGTGAAGTCGTACTTTGTTTGGCAGGCGAAAGCCGTCAGGAAGACGAAGATGCCGGCCGTCAGAACCACGGCGTTGAGCACGATGCCGGCGCGGTAGAATGAGACGATGACGCTGACGGTGTAGGCCTCGAGGAGCGTGAAGCCGGAGAGGAACATGAGATTGGTCGGATACGAGTGGCGCTTCCAGTAGGTAAGCCCCATGAAGACCATGGAGCCGACGAGCTAGGACGGAGCAACGCGGTTAGCCTGTACTGTATTTGGCGTGGCGTCGAGGGGGAGGGGACACGGTACGCACCGAAGCCCAGACGACGGCGGGGTGTGACTGGATCCAGCCCTTGTAGCCATCGCTCATGAAGCTGAGCGCACTGACGGCGCCGGTGGCGATGAGTTGGAGCGTAAGAATGGAGTAGACTTTGCGAATGAACTGGTTGCGAATCTCGGTGGTCGCTTCGGCGACGGAACCACCGAACTAGAGATGAAAAGTCAGTTACACGACGGCGGGAAGGGCCGGCAAGACGATCGCCACAGGATCCACGGCGGTTGGTTCATCACGAGCCGTACCTTGAAATCATCGGGAATGTTGTCCTCGCTGCTGCGCGGGCCGCCGAACAGGAACTGCTGATCCTGGGCGGAGCTGCTCTCGGCCTGGTACGACGGGGGAGGCTGCGCGTAGTTGGCAACGTCTGGGTCCTCTTGGGGCGCCGGCGTGTACTTGGTGTTGGCCGACATGGTTGCAGCGTTCGAAGTGGGCGCGGGTTGCAAAAGCGGATGTCAACCTCAAGGTCAACGCAACAAATACGATGGCTGCAATCGCAGTCGCTGGGAGGGAGAGAAAGTCTGTTCTGGCCAGGCGAGATGGAGATGGAAGAAGATGGAGATGGAAGAAGATGGTGCAGTGTGCAAGGCTGACTTATTAAGTCAACGCCGCGATGCGCGATGATGCGACGAGCTCGCTCTGGTTGATGGAATGACCCGAGAGTAGGTGGGGAGGGATGGCGGAGTCGAGGGGAGCTTTGCGGGGGGGTGACTGGCTGCCTGTGCTCCGTAGCGCGCTCTCCAGCGCAGGCACCCTGGGCAGCAGCCGGGCCAGCGTCACATTCATCAACCCACAGCGCAAGCATTTCAGGGTTTGGGTTAATTAAGACAGCTGCCCCCCTTGCCCGCCCCCCTGTTGACGGCGCAGAGCTACGGAGTCCTCCGTACACCACTCATCTCGGATTTCGAACGTCAAGTCGCGTCTCTCCGCCCACCGCACCAGCGCATCGTGTCTCGAGGCATTGCCGGTCTGCAGCAGCAAGCAAACAAACCCAACAGCGCTACACGCCCGGAGAAGACCGCCCGAATACACACCTGCCATGCTTGGGGCATGAGTACGACCGAGTAGCTTCGATTCTCCCTCCCCGTTCCTTCGTCGCACTGGCGAACACCCCAACCCATCTCCCACGACCACGGCACGAGCCAATGCCAAAGACGGTCCCCCATCTTTGAGCCCGCGTAGCCCACCATGGCGGCAAACACGAACCGCTACTCGACCTACACGTCCGTCTCGGTCGGCTCGGGCTCCGACTCCAACTCCAGGAATGACGACTCCAAGAATGGCGACAAGGCGGAGAAGAAGGATCTTTGGAGCTCGATGCTCTCTTCCGTCGCCAGCGGGAGGCGCTTGCCAGAGAAGAACATTATCCTGCTTGGCGGCACCGTCGACTCCCAGCGCGAGTTTGTAGAGACGCTCTCCAACAGCCATCTGCGCCGCGCCCTCGACCGCAACGCCTCGCGGATGCCCCCAGTCGCCAATAGCTTCGCCTTGGGCTACACATACTACGACGTCCTCGACGCCGACCAGGAAGATACCCTGGCCCGCATCTCGCTCTACACCCTCACGAGCCCCTCGCCCGCCTTTGCCGACCTCCTGCAGCCCCTGCTCACCCCCCAGTCGATACCCAACACCCTGATAGTAGTGCTGCTGGACTGGTCCCAGCCGTGGAAGTGGATGCGCCAGCTTCGGGAATGGACTCTGCTGCTTAGGACAGTGCTGGTCTCGCTGAGCAACGAATGCAAGGAGACTATGGAAGAGGTCATGCTGGCATGGCGGGACCGGGGACGGGGCGGTGGCACAAACCTCGATGGTACAACCGCCGTTCCTGTGGCAGACGGCGAGACCGACATCCCGTTGGGGCCGGGAGAGTGGGAGGATGCATTGGGCCTGCCCCTCTGCGTCGTTTGCCAAAATGTAAAGGCCCCTTGCCATCCGTCTCCCCCGCCTCTGTGTGCCCAGCACTAACCAAACCGTCGTTGTTCGCAGGCCGAGAAGATGGAGTATCTGGAGAAGACTCAGAGTTGGAAGGAGGAGGAATTTGATGTCGTTCTACAATTCATGCGGACGGTGCTGCTAAAGCGTGAGTGACAAACGCAGCCCGCGAACCGAGGGCATCCGAGCTGACATCCAATCCGCCTGTTAGACGGCGCCTCTTTAATCTACACAACCCCATCTGTTTCTTCCCAGCTCCCCACCCTAATTCACTCTAGCCTCGGGATACACTCCCTACTGAAGAAGCAGCCGCTCAAGCACAACGTCATCGACAGGGACAAGGTCGTCATTCCGCCCAACTGGGACTCGTGGGGCAAGATTCGAGTTCTCAGGGACGGCTTCGACGTTGACCAAGTAAGCAGCGGCTGGTCAATAGATTTGGACCAACCGTTCCCCTCCGCCGACCCGAACGGCACTGCCACCGAACCTGGCCAAACCAACGGAGACGATGGGCAAGCCGAGGCTGGCGAGCCCGAAGGGTCCACAGTCGCCCTCTACGAAGACGCCGTGCAAGACCCCAGCATGGACGCCCTCCAACTGGCCGGGCGGAACACCCACTCGACGACGCTCGAGGTCGAGACGATAGATACCCAGACTTTTCTCTCCCAGCAGCTCAAAGTACTGGACGCCTTCAAGCAGAAGAACACGGAGGAGGCATCGCGGGAGGACTCGCGCCACAAGCCGCACAGGAAACTCGACGAGGAACACCTGGTGGGCGGCGGCGACGACCGGGCTGCCGAGGCAAAGGTGCTCGAGCACATCGGGCCGGTGCAATTTAATATGGGCGGGATCCAGGTAGATGCCGACGACATGGTGCAGCGTCTTAAGGTATGTGTTTTTTATGTATCTCAGTGCCTATACACAGTTTGTATGCTCACCAGTCACCCCAGGAACGCCAAGCCTACGGCTCGTCCCCCGAACCCGGCAGCCCAACAGCCGAAGAAGCCATGGAGCCCACGCCGCACATGGACACGGAGAACCTCCAGGCCTTCTTCCACGGCCTGATGAACAGGCGAGGGGCGTCAGCCAAGTAGTCTCTTGCTCGGTCTCCCTCGACCTCGTCACTCAACAAGAAGAAGAACATCTGTTCTGAAATTGAGCAGATCTGCCCTCATGATACCAAAACTTCCCTTTGTTGCTTGTATCTTTCTCCCCTCTCTTCGAGCCGACCAACAAACACGTTGTGTTGTTGGTTGGAGAAGAGGCGGTCTGTTCTCGTAGAAAACAAGAGCCCGAGGCGGGAAATTGTAGACTAGATACCCCATTCCTCCCCTCCTTCGATTGGAGAACTTGAAGCAAGGCTGCCTCGTGGGCTGGCATCGAATCGGAACGATGTGGCATGCGCCCAGCACTTTGTCGGAGCGATCTGACCCCGTCTGATTCTTTCTCTCTGTGTGTGTCTACCGTAACCGTGTGTGGATGTACCAGTATGTAAGCGCCCAGTTTCTGTGAAGACCTTCAACCCCTTAGTAACTAATGTATGATGTATGCAATCAAATCGTCTTCAAATGCAGCCCAGAAAAAATGCGCGTCCCCCACCACCCAAGTTCTGGTATCACCAATGTCCTTCTCTTGTCAGTCCAACGTCACCCCAGTCATGACCTGTCCAGCGTCAATGCCTCCACCTTGCCCTCCAACCCTGCCTCCCCCTCCACATCAACATGAACCAAAACACCCGCCTCAGCCCTCGGCGAAGTCAACACCTCCCTCAACGCGTTCTCATCCCCCCTCCTCACCACCGCCGTCCTCACCCCCAACCGTGCCGTGACGACCCCGGTCAGCAAACTGACAAACAACCACGGGTACTGCAGGATCTCGGCCTCGAAAGCATTCACCGTCTCTTTGGCCTGGCGTAAGTACCGCTCGCCATCCTCGTTGCGACGTAGGGTGCCGAGGCGGAAGAGGTTGGAAGCCGAGACGGCGTTGGTCGAGGGCGCTGACTTGTCCATGCCGCTCTTGAGGCGCAGGATGGTCGGGCTGAGGGTGGCGACTGCTTCGGTCGAGTAGAAGCCGCCTGAGTGGGCTTGTCGCGGGGAGGGGTCCTCGGGAGGGGTTGGCGTAGAGGAGGAGGAGGACGCGAGGAGGTCGTAAAAGAGGCGGGTTTGGGTGTCTGTGTCGTTGTCAGCAGAGTCCACCGAGATTTACAAACTGGGTGAGTGAACATACCCTGTAATTGTATAGCCCAGTCCAGCCACTCTCGTTCGGTGGTCACCCGATAGAGGTCCAACAGGCCGTCGATCAGGAAGGCGTAATCATCGGAAAAGGCGAGTATTTGACTTGGCTTTTCCCAGAAGAAGCGGCGCAGTGGGTTGCCGACCGTGTTATCGCCCTCGGCAACCCACAGGTTCTCCTTGATAAAGGCCGCCGCGTCCCTGGCGGCCTGGAGGTATCTATCCGCTCTCTCGGCGTCTACCCAGCGCACCGCTCCCGCTGTCCTCGCCAGCGCCGAGATGGCCATGCCGTTGATGGCGACGACGACCTTCTCGTCCCGCTCCGGACGGACTCTCTCCTTCTCTCGGTGCGCCCGCAGGTTTTCCCGGGCGCCCGAGACGAGGCGACGGATCTCGGATGGCGGGACGCCAAACTGCTTGGACAGCTCGGTGGGGTCGGCGTTGACCGAGAGCACGTTCTGATTGATGAACTCGTCGAATGGGTCTTGGTCCTGCGGCACGTTGCCGTCCTCTTGTACGTTCCAGTACGCCGCGGCCACGGAGCTCGCGTGGTCGTCGCTCGAGGCCCCGCGGACGACTTGGTCAAACTCTCTGCGCGTCCACAGGTAGTAGGCACCCTCGCGCATATGGCGGTCACCCCTGCGGTAGAAGGAATCAGCGGCCTCGCTGGTCACGAGACCACCTTTCGCGGCGCGCACCAGAGGGCTGGCGAGGTAATCAGCCAACTCCAGGACCACGTCGGAAAACTCGTCGTCCAGCGACAGGTCTTTGCCTGCGGCGCGCGAGTGTCCCAGCCACGCATCGAGAAATACGCCCAGCAGCAGGGCATTTTCCCCCACCATCTTTTCGAAGTGCGGCATGCTCCAGTTGCTCGTCACGCTGAAGCGCATGTAGCCGGAGCCAAGGTGGTCGCGCAGCCCACCGTCCCGGATGCGGCGCAGAGTCTTGAGAGCCATGGACGTCGCGTTTTCCACCTCCTTCTCCCCGATGAAATCGCGCACCTCGGGTGGGAAATGCGACAGCCTTAGCAGGAACGACAGGCGCGCCGGGTTGGGGAATTTGGGGGTGCCAAAGCCGTAATCGACGGGGTCAAACATCTTGGTGATCCTCCCGAGCGCCTCGTCCAGCTGGTCGAGATCAAGATCCCCCGAGTCCGCGCCGACGGGTGCCGCGTCCGTAGCAACACCAGCATCTGCAATCGCAGCTCCTCCAGCGGCAGTGCCAAGCCCACCACCAAAGGTCCCCTCCTGCGCAAAGTCCTGTAGCTTGTGCAGCATCTCAAAGGCTTCCCTTCGACAGCGGTCCTCTTGCTCCAGCCAGAAGGTGTGGATCTTCTTTGCGATGGCGAGGAAGTCGTTATACGACTCCTCGCCGGTAGTGCTGTCGGCGGCGGCGGCAGTGCTGTGCTCGGTGCCCGGGCCCGGCCAGTAGGTCCCGCCAAAGATGGGGTACAGATCAGGGGTCAGGAAGAGATTGAGCGGCCAGCCGCCGGTCGCGTTGACGGCCTCGCTGTAGTTTTGGTAGATGGTATCGAGGTCCGGGCGCTCCTCGCGGTCGACTAGTATGGGGATGAAGGCGGTGTTGAGAAACGATGCGACTGAGGAGTTGGAGAAGGAGTCCTGTGTCGTGAGGCGGCATACTGGAGGAAAGAAGGACGGTCAGCAGGGCGAACGGACACCGGCGGCCCGGCCCGGCGCAGGCCGTGCGGGAGCGGCGGGAGCGACCGAGGTCGTGCTTACAGTGATCGGCGAGGAAACCGATGTGCATAAAGATCGGCTTGTTCTCTGCCGCCGCACGGGCGAGGGTGTCGGTGTCGAGGACCTGCCATGCGACGGGAGTGTCGGCGTGGCGACGCACATACGGGCTGTCGCTCTCGCCGGCGCGGTTCCGCAAGTCGGGGAAGGCCGAGGCCGGGGACGAGGCCGAGGAGCCCTCTTGGGTAGCGTTTCCGGCAGCCCCGGGGCGCTCGGCGGCATGCTGCCGCTGCTGCTGTTGCTGATGGCGCTGCTCGAGCTGCGCCCTCATCATCTTGGCGGGATCTGCGGGTGTGTTGGCAGGTAGTCGACGGTGTGTGACTGGGCGTGTGTCGTCGTCGTATCTCGGGTCAGCGACCAAGGAAGCAGTGGACTCGGCGTGGGGTTGATGCAGGCAAACACTGCGGGGTAACGTTCACGTCGACGTCGATGTTGATTCCGGAATGCCGAAACTGTCCCAAATATTTTTTTGGGGAGGAGGAGAGGGCTTCAAGGCCTACGAAGTGCTATGCAGGCGATCGTGAAACCCGGGGGTGGGGTGTGCTAATGTTACTGCGCAGCGGAGTGCCCTGAGGGGAACGCATGCCCCGCCTAACGTCGCCGCCCGCCCTGTTTTCCGCTGGTGGTGTCGCGGTGCCACAGCAGCGCCGAGCCGGCTGCTGCCTCGCCGCCTCAACTCGACTCGACCCAGCTCTGGGGTCGAGACAAGGGTTGGGGTTTCATCGTGTAACCTTGACCCCTGAACAACAACACGAACATCGAGAAGCAGGCCGACTACTTCGTACATGGCATGCATTGTTATTCTGTGCTGCGTTGTGTGCCCGTGAGAATCCTCCAGCGATCCAAGTTGATTCCAAAGTCCCGTCCTATCGCAAAACAAAAGGAAAAACTGGAAACAAGAGAAGAAAAAAGAAACCATCCAAGTCCCAGCCAGAATCCCAATGAGCCAGTCCTCCATCCCATCCCGAACAGCCAAACGAACCCAGCTTCCCGTTTCTACAGTATCCCATTTCCCAAGCCAGTCCCAAACGCCACTCCAACGCAAAAAGTCAACAAAAAGTACTTGAAGCCTAGCAGCTGGGGTTGAGGCGTCGACTGCTACCTATGTAGACATCCCACCCCCAACGAGCCAACCCGATCCACGACCACGACCACGATCACGGGGCCGCGTCAAGTTCAGAGGATGGAGATGAGAATGGCATGCTTGTTGTGCCGCTTGATCAGGTTCTCCCAGGGAACCGGAGGCTGGTTCTTGGCAATGCAGTCGCCGCAGAGGTTGTAGACGCTGGTTCAAGCAAGGCCGGTCGGTGTCAGTGGCTGCTGCAGGGTGGGTGGCCAGCGGTTGACGTTACATACTTTTCATAGTGCGTAACCCGGGGCGGGCATCGCTTGTGTGTCGTGGTGTAACTCTTGCACCACACCGAGGCGATGTACCGGTGATGGCCGCAGCCGTATTCCCGTTGGATGAAGTTGCACATGGTGTTGGAGCGAGGACTGAGACAGCAACGACTCGCGACTGTAGCGTATGTATGGTAGAAGACAGGGGGCAAAGCCGTGATGGTGTGGAACCGGTGGAGAAGGTGATAAGATGATGGTCTCGTGGACTTCTGGATCGTTGCAACATCTGCCGTTCTTGTACTCGAAGCTCGACGGGAGCCCTCGATTTGCTGGCGTCGACAGGGACGATCGTGTCTCACCTCGTCGGCGGGTTGTTAGGACCTGGCGTTTTGCCCCAATCTCTCCATCTGGCGACGTGCAGAAGCGCGCAAGCCTGCGAGAGCAGAGATCGCACGAATGGCAGAGGAGTCGCACCAAAACCCGGCCGCGAGTCTCGGAAGGGAAAATAAATACGGTCCAGAAAACGAGTTCCAGCTCGCCGGGGAGGGCAGTGAAGGGAGGCGTCCGACATGGGGCCTCTCCTTCTCATGGGTCCCCTCCCCCCTCCCCTCCCCATCACCAATCTTTGGGCAGCAGGCCCGCCACGAGGCGTCGTGGGCCATGGGATGGGGAAGGGAGGGGTTGAGATGGTGGTGGGGACCGCCAGTCACTCATTTGAACCCTTGCCTGTGGCGCGTCTTGGCCGAGTTGCTTTTTGCGCCGGGTTCCTTCGTGGGCTGCCGACAGGAACCACGCGGGGGTTCAGTCCAGGACCGAGGACTTGGGAGCGGAACAGGCCAGTCAGAGCGCGGGGGGCGCCGCGGACTGCTGCCGGAACGTGGGCGATAACGTCAACGTTATATTCACAAGTGTTTTACACGTGGACCATGTACTAATTATGTCGACACCAAAAGGTGCAGCCTTTGGCAGAGGCACACACTCCTCCCGAGATCAACCAATCTTGACTGGACCGGGCTTGCTGTGGTCGTGCTGGAGTTCTCTTCACAGCAGGTCCGCTGTGGATGCGCAACTCTGGGCAAAATGGCCATGATGACGGGATGATGCGCGTCCGGGTTTCTGGCTCGCAGAACGATTCTTGATGGGGTTGAGAAGCGTACGGATACCTCCGTACCAGGTAATTGCAGCTGGACTTCTGTCGTGGTGGCCCGACGATCGTCGGGGTCGGCAGGGCATCGAGACAGTGCAGAAGCAGCAGCCAATCGACAGCTCAAGAAATGTTTTACGTAAACCGAACCCAAGGCAGCCACTCCCAAGGTCTGGCGGCACCTCTGGAATCATGAAAATGATGAAATCAACCAATCCCAACATGGCAAGAGAGCCACCCACACGCTCGATCCTCCTGCTCGGCTGCTGCGTCGTCCCAGTCGGTCGGCATTTCTGCAGCCGCACAGGACTGCTGCGCCAAGACCCTTGGCGTCCAATTGCAGCCTGTCAGCCAAACCCGCCGACAGCGCTGAATCGATCGCAGCCTCCACTAATCATGGACGCCTCAGCAGCCTATCAGACTCGAGGCGCGAATCGGGAAAGGCGGGCGATGGCTTGTCGAGTCCTCGATCGAGCTGCATTCTGCACGGTGCGGTGCACAGAACTGTTTGTGTTTGGACAGCGACAAAGAGACCCCAAACCCAGTGCCGCTGTGACGATGCTGGACTGCAGGTTGCCGGGCTGCTGTTCTTTCTGGAAGCCGCTTCAGGGTCTGGGCTTGCGGGTTGGAGCAGCTTTCCGCAACGTCTCGGGAAAGATGAGGGATTAACCAACCTTAATTCGACCTCCACCGGTTTGCATCCATCACCGCGATCCATGATCCATGATCCATGATGATCCATGATCCGCCCAGTCCATCCCTTTTCCTCCGAAACACCATCCCAGCAACGCCGAGCTGACACCTCCACCTGCGAGCCCAGCCGCTTTCTCGCCATCCCATCTAATGCATCCATTCTCTCCCGGGTGCTGGACCCGAAACCGGCAGCCAGTTGTTCATTCGTCCGTTCTCCTTCGCGGAACCTGGAAGGGAGCACACCATCCACCTCGCACCCCAGGACCACCACCCAAAGTCACCGACCGACAGACGCCACCGCCGATGGCACACCAGCCGACATCGCCCTCCGAGCAGCCACCGTCACCCAGCCGAAACACCACCCGTCTCCTTTGGGCCGCCAGCTCACAAGGCCCGATCGATTCGAACCAGCCTTGGGAACTCCTCCACCCTGCGACCTGACACCTGACACGGCCCATGTTCGTCCCCTATCCTTGTGCCCAAAACGGCCAGTCGGTGCAATGTATGTCCACGTCAACATACAAACTCACATACGCACGTACTCCGTGCATGCATGTTCATGCCTCCTGCCACAGCCAGCTGGCGAGACCAAAGCCGGAGCCGGCGGCCCCGTCCGCATCCGCACCCGGGAGCGGGCCCCCTGACTGCCTGCGTCGCATGAACCGTCGTCATGGTCGGCCATGCGTCGATAGTGGCCAGCAACCGACCAGACCCGGTAAACCTGGCGCCAATTCATCTACAACGTTATACTGATTGTCCATCCATGTTCGACAACCCTGCCCTTTTGGTTCGCCTCTGATCTCGGCTATTTTTAGGGTGGCTTGCTGCTTCCTGCTGCTCCTCGAGTCTGCTCTTGTTTTACCGGACCGGCAGAATGCGGAGACCTTCCACTTCACCCCCCTGTGTGAGTGAGTGAGAGGTTAGAGAGGTGTCAGCGGCGAGTTGTTGGTGACACTCCGAGATGGACGGCGAGAAAGACAAGGCGCTTGCTTCCCAGCACTGGACCGGCCTCGTTCCTAGGTCCACGACTCAACGATTGTCTTCCATCACCCTGCATATTGCGGACCCAGGTTCTGGAGCTGTATGCGGCTGTCAGGGTCCCATCGCCATCCCTGGGCTCATCTGCCGCTGTTGATGCAATCATGTTCACCGGGCAAGGTTGCTGTCACCAAGGCCCAAGACCATCATCAGGTTGTGTGAAAAGGCTTGATTGACTTGTGTTAAAGACAAAAAGATACTCGAAAGACTCATGAGGAAAAAATGGAAGAAGAAGAAAAAAGAATCAAGAAAGAGAAAAGTCGGACCGAATCCCGTCCGCAGCAACCCAAGACCCTCCCGGCAGTGCGATCAACCGTCCCGCTCCCCCCCGTTCGGCCCTGGCAGTCCCGCATCCCGGACCCGATCCCTTTTTGGTCCCCCCCCCCCGACAGAAGGAAACCAACTCCTCCTCCCGAGCCCAATGCAGCCGGATTGCGAGACTTGAGGCTTCCGGACTACCTTGACCCACGGCCAGCTGGCCACCCCCCGCTCAGGAGAGGTAGCCAAGCGACACAGCCGCCATGGTTGCTGGGGCGATGCGCTTATTTGCACTTGATCCAGGAGATGTTGATCTGCTGGGTGAAGGCGACGGTGGCATCGTCGTCGGTGATGAGGCCGCTGGCCGAGGCGTTGGTGCTGGTCAGGGCGATGCGGTTGTTGATGTTGAGGATGCCGGTGGCGCCGCAAGGCGAGTAGATGTAGCTGGCAGTGGGGATCTTGTCGTTCTTGGTGTACACCTGGCCATCGGCCCAGATGCCGCCGCCGGCGATCGAGGTCTGAGTCGTCGTCGTGGCCTGCGCGTCCTGGCTGAAGTAGTAGGTGCTGTAGAAGTTGCCGGTGACGCCCTGGTCCAGCTGGGCGTAGCCGTGGTAGGTGCTGTCCAGCACGGAGAACTGGAAGCCACCGGGGTACTGAAGGCGGGGGGAGGAAAATCAGCACCCACTACGTGTCGTGTTGTTCTGTTTGGTAAGGATACTACTCACCTTGAGGCTCAGGTGGAGCTGGCAGTTCTTGCTCTTCTCAGTGGGGCTGATGCCGGGTCCGATGTAGGTCTGGAACTGGTCAAAGCCGAAGGTGATGACCTGTTCGAATCGAGTCAGCTGGTCTGTCTCTCGCAGTGTCTTGGCCTGGGAAGCTCGGAGAGGCTCCTTACCGTCTTGTCGGGGGAGATGTTGGTCGAGACGGTGCCCTGGGGGCAGCCGTTGCCGGAGAAGGTGGCGCTGACGATCTGGATGTCCTTCGGGTCCGGAGCATCCGCCCAGCCATCGGAGCCGATGACCTGGCTGACGGGGCTGGCGGCGGCGAGCGCGGGGAGGAGGAAGGCGAAGGAACGCATATTGGCTGGTTTGGATTGGAAGATCGAAAGATCGGGAGAGAAGCTGTGAAGGCTGAGAGAAGGCTGAGAAGGCTGAGAAGGCTGGAAGGCTGTTGAGCTGATGATGGTGAGGATGGAAAGAAGACTGTGATGTCGATGGCGACGACCGATCTTTATATCCCTTTCTTGCCTCCTGGATCCCCCTCCGGACGACGGACTCCTCGCCATCCATCTCGTCATCCACCACCACCGCTGCCGCCACCACCACCCCGTCCCAGCCCATGCTGCAACCACGACGGCATATTTTCCGGCCACGGAGCCAAGGGTGCGCCCGTCGAGATTCCTTGGCGCCTGCTTGGTTTGGTGTCGTTAATTTGCATCTCCAGATTGATGCATCCGCCCTCCGGGATCCGACGATGGCCCTGCGCCCTCCCGTTGGTCCCGTCTCGCTGCGTCTCTGCACACAAGCACTGCGTCGCTGGTGGCTGGTGTCGAGGCCGAGGTTGTCCTCGCACGCCGGCGAAGCCTTTCGTGGTTCGTGGTTCGCGGCAGGCCAAATTTGCGGATGAAGTGAGGATAAATGAACTACAAATTAAGACGGGACGTGCAGCTCTTATGGCTCGCCTCAACAAGGTACCATCGATCCGACCAGGCCCGCGCCGAGACCAACACGCTCCATTTACACCGAGGTACTGCCCAGTAGGCTAATCTTTTTATAGAATCCGCCTCCAGACTTTTGCCATGCTCGATACGCATCGGCATGCCTCGACGTCTCCGTCGATCAAATCGAGGCCCGGCCTTTTCAATATCGGGGTTAACGGACGGTGAGACGCACGTTGCATCGTGCGCGGAGCGGAGCGCCCACTGCAACAAGCTTTGTTTCCTCTCGAGAAGTGAGGCGATGGCAATGGCCTTGGCAATGGCCAAGTCGCTTCCGACCTCTCCCCTGAGCCCCTGAGCCGCTCCGACCCGGCACAAGCCTCCCGGCGGAGGCGACATCGACCTTCGCCGTCCGCCGGCGGGGAAACTTGCCTGCTGATCTGCCCCCTGCAACCCGGACCTGAACGCCCGTCAGGAACCGGCCGGGCACCGATACCACCTGGCTGGACTGGGGCGTGGCTCCGTCCAAGATGCTATTTTTGTGGCAGCCTCAGGGGTTGTTGATTAAGCTTAATTGAGGTCCCACTCCGGGTTTCCTGGACGGCAGCACGGCAGCATCGCGGACCTGGATCGTGGCACGGCATGGTTGCACGTCACCGGCGCCGGGAAGAGCTTGGGAGTGGGGATGGATCAGCTGACAGGCCACCGCAGCATGAGGCCTCGACTCAGGACCTCGGTCCACCTCTGCACCTGTCAACAACAGGCCACCGACGATTCCGATCCGGTTCTGGTGATCAGGGACCGGGGTTCCCGTCCAGAGTCCTCTGGTGCCCCTGTTTGTTCCCCGCGGAGGAATCCTCAAGCGCCCCAATGGCTTTCCTGGCAGCTCCATACCGCGCACACCATGCCGTTCACCCGTGCCGTGGCCCCCGACTTGGTTCCGCCGGGTCTCCCGGGGCTACTGTAGCACGAAACTGCCAGTCCGCCACGCGGGATGGTGACAAGAACCTGCGGATCGCGCGATTGGCCTCTCAACACGAGCCTCGTCCCAGCCCTTGTGATCTGGGGTCAATATACCGCCTGTTCGGCCCTACTGCCCCCCACCGCCCCAGTTCCGGTTCTCTCTGACATCTTCCTCCTGCTGGAAACACGACGCGGTGCAGAATCCTTCCATCTACTTCTCGTCGGATGCAGCGGGATCTAAACATCGGATGGGTCCAACAACCCGCCCTGACCATAACTAACAGTAGCCAGGTTCGATGCAACGCAAGCTCGCAACTCAACCTGGACGACTCTTCAAACAGGAGGGTTTGATGTCACAGAAGTTCGGACGAATATCTCCCGTCCAGGGCCAGTGGGAGGCTGACTTAATGAATCAACCCCTGGCACCAACCCTCAAGGTCCTTCACCACCACCATCACCAACGGCACTACATAGTACACAAACAATCCAACATTGCCGTGTGTAACATTGAGCCTCGTCGGCTCCTCGCCTTACCCCGGGAATGTCGACCAACCCCGCGTTTACCCCAGCCAGGAACTCGGGTTCTGCCCCCCCCCCCAACGTCCCATACTTGACTTGCAGCTGCGAGAAGGCAACCTACTATACATTGCCCTGCATCTACCGTCGCGCCCTGTATCAGCCACCTGCATGGTGCCGCTTCTGCTGCGACATACACGGAGAACTACCTGTCCGGATCGCATCGTAGACAGTATCGGGGTGGCGTGCTACGTGGACTACAACAACATGTCGTATACGTGCTCAAGGACCCCCCTTGGTAAGTTTACAGGCCTTCTTCTGCCAGCAGACGGTTTGACACGGGTTCATATGAGCTGTTCCGGTTGCTGGAAGTTGTGTGTTGGTACTTTCATGCGAGACAAGAATAGCAACGTTATATGGCGTATAGATGAACGTGTGAGTCGGCCGAGCAACGAACCGGGTTCTGTAAAGGGTCTGACCGTGACCCTTGGCAATCACATGCAGGATCGCATCATGTGCTACCACTTGCTTTCTTTATTGACGTTGCAGACTGCGACTCTTGCTTCAGGAACAAGCCACTTACACCCTAACATACACACGCTCCGAACCTTGTTATGTCACCTATTCCGTGAGGGTTTGACATATGCCGTCCTACACGGAGCCTCTCTCTGGGGGACAGCCTGCCAATTGGTGCAAATACTACCTACCCTACATTGACATTGCTCCCTTTCCGACCATTTACGCGCTGGAGGACAAGCCGGCCTGGCAAGCAACCACTGAAACCACCTTACTCTCCCGAGTTCACTCGCGCTATCCAGGAGCAGTAATACGGAAGAACCAAAACAACCAACTCAGAATTTCCCAGCCGGTCTGCCGACCGACCGGCACGCGTGGGGACTAGACGGACGGCAGCAGACAGAAGACGGCAGCCGGGAAAATGGAAATAGCATTGACCATGGAAACCTTCTTTCATCCGTTGGCAGGGTACGCACATGTTTACTACGCCAATGCTGCCAATGCCCAACCACGACCACCCCAGTCCACTCATTCCTTTTCTGTATTCTCCCGCGAGCCCGTCAAGCCGAGCCCAAGTGTTCGGTACCGGGCACGGCGCAACACATTTCCCCGCAAAAGGAAACAACCAGAATGCGGAGAATGTGTGGGGGGGGTAAACAGCCAGAAGAGAGGCGGAGGGGAGCAGGGCATTGGGCAAACATCAAGACACCAAGCAGGGGAAACATGAATCCTCCCATCTCCCAGACGCATTTTCTCTGCCATCCAGCTCTAAGCCATTCGTTCTATCCAGAAATAACAAGCACCGTTTCCTTTCTTTCAATTTTGCATTTCCACAAGTTCCCGATCTTCCCTCACAGTACGCTAAACATCACGGCATCGTCCATTCCACCTTGAACAATGATCTCTACTGACCCTCAACCTGCTTCAGCAGCCCCTCGAGGTTAATGCTCTTGGGCCTCTCGATCGGCAGACCGAGAGCGCGGTCCCAGATGAGCTGGGCCAACGGACCGAGGCCGCGCGAGACGCCGAAAGTGGCGGTATAATACAGGGTTTCGTGGAAGCCGTAGTGGTGGAACAGCACGCCCGAGCTCGAGTCGACGTTGGGATAGGGGTTCTTGGTCTTGCCGTGCTTGGTCAAGACCTCGGGGGCGATCTCGCTGTTGGTCTTGACCAGCTGGAAGACCGGGTCGCGGGCGATCTCGGGGCGGGCGGCCGCGTAGTCCATGAGGGCCTCGAAGCGTGGGTCGGGCTTGCGGAGCACGGCGTGGCCGTAGCCCGGCACGACGCGGCCCGAGTTGAGCGTCGACCAGAGGTAGTTGCGCACGTCCGTCTCGGTGTAGGTTGACGGAATGGCCTCCTTCATCTGGAGGATCCAGCGAAGGACCTCCTGGGCGGCGAGGCTACACGATAGGTTTGTAAGTGTCGCTTTCATGTAACGGGAGGATTTGAGGCAAGGGTTGTCAGGAGGTCCTACCCGTGAAGCGGGCCGGCCAGGCCCTGGAGGCCGGCGCTGTAGCTGAGGAAGGGGTCGCTCAGGGCGCTGCCCACGAGGTGGGTGGCGTGGGCCGAGACGTTGCCGCCCTCGTGGTCGCCGTGCAGGGCGAGGTATAGGCGGAGCAGGTCCTGGAAGCTCTCGTTCTCCTTGCCACCTTTGCCGAGCATGGCGGCGAAGTTGTAGGACCAGTCCTGCTCGAGGTCGACCTCGGCGGGGAGGGCGCCGCCGCCGCGGTAGGCGTTCTGGTAGATCTTGGCGGCGATGGTGGGCAGCTTGGCGAGCAGCGAGATGCAGTCGTCATAGGTGGGCTCCCAGTAGTCGGCCTTGTTGAGGCCCTTCTCGTAGGCCTTGGCGAACTCGGAGGTGTAGTTGAGGGCCGACACGGCCATGGAGAACTGGGTCATGGGATGCAGGTCGCGCGGGAAGTCGTCGAGCATCTTGTTGACGAAGGCGGGGAGCTGGGCCTTCTCGGCAAGCTCGCGCGAGAACTGGCGGACCTGGTTGACCGAGGGCACCTGGCCCGTCAGCAGCAGCCAGAACATGGCCTCGGGCAGCATCTCGGTGCCGGTCTTGCCCTTGGGCAGCACCTTCTGGCAGTCCTTGATGGTGCGGCCGTGGAAGCGGATGCCCTCGTTGGCGTCGAGCACGGAGCCCTCCCAGACCATGGCCTTGAGGCCGCGCATGCCGCCGATGGTGTTCTCGACCTTGACCTCGCCAATGACCTTGGAGCCGTGGGCCTTGACCTTCTTGAGAAGCTCGCGCTTGGCGGGGATGACGTCCTTGAGCGTGGCCTTGAGGTCCGGCTCGGCCGTGGCGTACGTGCGGCGGCCGGCATGGCTGACGGGGGCGGCGATAAAAGGCTGCGACGGCGACCATCAGCATCTAGCGGCAGCAGGTGTGTCCGTGTCTCGACATACGCGCAGGGCTCCGCTCAGAGCGTGCCGTCCGGTCCTCAGATTCAATGCCATGGCGTGTGCGTGTGCGTGTGTGCGCGTGTGGCTCTTGTGTTTGTCAAGTCGACACGAGTCTGCTCAGGTGCTGGCCGTCGGCTGCCCGTCTGGCTGGCTCGTATTATTTATTGGTTCTACTTCTTCTTCTCCAGATTCCGTCGGCCGAGGGAAGTGGAGAGACCGCGACGAGCCCGGCGGGAGAATGGAGACAGCTTGTGCGGGGTGCCGAGGAAGACCCCTGTTTTGGTTGGGCGAGTGTGTGATTCTTTTGCACTCTTGCCCCTCGGAGCTTGGCTGTTCCTCGAGCTCTTTGGCCTTCTTGACGCTGGAGTCGATTTGGCTGGCGCTTTGTCTCGGGTCGAGATGCGGGTGCGGTCGGGTGCGGCGCCGTGTAGGTGCTCAGAGACGAGTCCGGATTCCAGCGATTTTGTGACAATTATTTCCCCTCTGCAAGCGCGCGATCTGGTGCCTGTGACAGGCCCGGGACAGGTGCGACTGGCAACCTGGAAGGGCGTCAGACGTCACGCTGTTCCCCGTCAGCCGAGGAAAGCCGTTCGTGCCCCGCAGCGGTGCTGCCGTTCCCCGGACAAGCGGTTGCGGGGACGAGCAATTGGCCAATAAGCTTGGAGGCTGTGTCCCTCGGCCTCGGCGCCTTCGATGCGCCCTGAGCTTCCCCATCCCCGAGCCCGGACGGCCCTGATGGCCCTGCCTGTGGCCGTTCGAGACTCGGAACGAGCCGCGATTCTTCCTCCTTGGCCAATCATGGGACGAAACCCACAAGCAAGCCCTGCCCGTCTTTAAGACGGTATGGGGGTCTGTCCTTGGTTCGGCGTGTTCTGAGGATGGCAGCCTGTTCTTCTCACGACTGCGAATGCTGTTGTCGACTTTGGCCAACACCAAGGTGCCCTGGCCGGTTGCGTGGAGCTGTCGCGGGTGCGTCGGATGCACCGTGGTGATTATTAGGGAGGTACCTATGGACTGTGTACGGGACCTCTACAAAGAACTGAAAGGGTTGCGGCCTGCTGACCAAAGGCCGCCATTCACATCCACGATTCAGGCTCTCAGCCATGCCACGACGCAGTCTCATGGTCATGTCTCCTCCCATGTGAGCCATGTCAAGAAATCAGGGACGGCGCAGGAAACCCCGCCAAGGCTGGCTGCCCTGGCCTGTGACGCCTGTGACGTTGGCGGGGGGTTGCAAAGGAAACGCGTCCCTGATTGGCCAGTCGTCTGCCCACTGCCCACTCAGCAACTGTGCCCCTCCATCCCGTCCTTATCGCGGCCATGGTTCCGGCCAACCTGTCTCCTGGCCTCCTTCGTCTGACAATTCAGGTTTCCCCGTGTGGTTCTACGGCCTGACGAGACTTGTATTTGTTCTCTGCCGACCCAGTCTGACAACCGTGGTCGAGACGGACCTCGATCGCACCGAATCCCCCAAAATCCCCCTCAACTCACGCCTCCGGCCACGACCACGACCACGACCACAACCACAACTACCACCTTGACTCCGCGCTCGACCAACGCCTCTGCAGCCCGCGTGCCATACGTGACTTAGCATCCGAAGCTATGGAAATGACGGCACATGACCTCCCGGGCTTGCTCGCAAATGACAGCTCGGTCAAACTCGCTGGTGTCGATGTCGATGGCATGCTTCGCGGGAAACTCGTCTCCAAGAAGAAGTTCCTCTCCATCGCCGAGGATGGCTTCGGCTTTTGCTCCGTCATCTTCGGCTGGGACATGCACGACATGACGTATGTGAAGGAGCTCAAGGTCAGCAACAAGGAGAACGGGTACAGGGACATCCTCGCCGTGCCAGACCTCAACACCTACCGCCGCATCCCTTGGGAGAACAACGTCCCGTTCTTCCTGGTCAGCTTCTATGACCCGGATACCAAGGATCCGCTGCCTGCATGCCCCAGGGGCTTGCTGAAGACGCAGCTGGAGAAGTTTGCGAGCAATGGCCAGGGCGCCATGGCCGGAGGTTCGTGATCGTCTCCATTGGTCGTCTGATAACAGTGCCGTGGAGCTGATAGACTGCGCTGCACTGTGCAACAGCCGAGTACGAGTTCTACCAGTTCAAGACCCCGCCGTCCGACGGTGCCCAGTCGACCGCCGTGTACCTCAAAGAGAACCCTCCGCACTCTCTCCCGTCCTTGACCGAGGGCATGTTTGGCTACAGCCTGACGCGAACGGTCCACAACCAAGACTACTTTTACGACATCTTCAACACATGCCAGGCCTTCAAGTGTGATATTGAGGGGTGGCACACCGAGAGCGGGCCGGGCGTCTACGAAGCCGCCCTCGAGTTTGGCGAGATCAGGCAGATGGCCGACCGCGCCAGCCTGTTCAAGTACGTCGTCAAGTCCGTGGCCACCAAGCACGGGATCACCCCCTGTTTTATGGCCAAGCCGAAGCAAGGACTGCCGGGGAACAGCGGGCACATGCACGTGTCGTTGGTGGACGGCGACGGCAACAATCTCCTGTATCGCGGCGAGGCAGACCCGGACTCTCCCTACCCCGACGTCGCCTACCTGTCCGACATGGGCCGCCACTTCCTGGCCGGCATCCTCGAAGGCCTCCCAGACGTCATGCCCATGGTTGCCCCCACAATCAACAGTTACAAGCGGCTAGTCGAGAACTTCTGGGCTCCCGTCACCGTCTCATGGGGTCTCGAGCACCGCGCCGCCTCGATCCGCCTGATCGCGCCGCCCACTTCCAAGCCGGGCGCCACGCGCTTCGAGGTTCGGGTTGCCGGAGCCGACGCCAATCCTTACTACGTGCTGGCAGCCATTCTGGCCCTGGGCTGGCGGGGTGTCGACAAGAAGCTGCCGCTCCCCTGCCCCCCGCTTGGAAAGGGCGAGGACGTGGGAGGCAGTACCGACCAGGGCGTCCGGCTTGCCAAGAGCCTGCGGGAGGCTAACGACAGGTTCATGCGGGCTGGCAGCATTGCGAGGGAAGTGTTTGGCGACGACTTCGTGGACCATTATGGCGGGACGAGGGACCATGAGATCCGGCTCTGGGATGAGGCTGTTACCGATTGGTGAGTCTTTCTTCAGCAGGTCTGACACGTCGCTTTGAACATGCCATACTAACCGTATCCAGGGAGATGAAGAGATATATCGAGACCGTTTGAGTGTGTGTGCAGGGAGGTCAGGCGTGGGTTTGGATACCGGGGATGGCGATATACCACCAGATCACGATACCCATTATGAGTCAATGATAATCACGACACATCCGCATTTTTCCACTCTGCGTGTCCGTCGTTCTCGCGGATACTGACACTGCAGCCGTCCATCGGAAGGACCCGTGCTGCCGGTGTCGGTGCAGATCAGCATGTTTGTCGACCATTGGTGCGCTACACGTGGCAAGTGGTGCTTGTTGCAGCTCGATGGCCGAGTTGGTGGGATACAAATTTGGGCAGGATAGCCTGGGCCTCCTGCCGCTGAGGACGTCTTTGTGCAGTCCAAACTCTGGGTTCCCGTCAGGTTAGACAGACATGGCCTTGAGCACGTCCGGTGTCGCAGCCCTTGCCCCTGTGTCATGCATGATGTTCCGCTGTCGAGCTGAGGGGGAAAGAAGAAGGGTGCGCCGCATCTGCGCCTAGAGCGTGATGAAGCCCTCGCCAGGCTGGCATGCCCGGTTGTTTTGGTGATATGCCAGCCGATGGTGTGAGCTCTGGAGAGACATGGAGTGACGCCACCCAGCAGCAACAGGGATCAACGGGGCGCTAGTCGGATAGGGCTCGACACTGGTCAATGGCGGGACGCGGACGCATTCGTGACCTTTCCCCATCCGGAACTCGGGAGGTTCCCTCGACTGCTTGGGCGGTCGATGAGAGCCCGCCACGTCAGATTCACCGCAGGGTTGCTCCTGCATCCGGCAGCCGGGCAGGGCTCCGGGACCAGAAAAACGGCAATCTCAACACTTGTGGCAGCCTCCTGCGCGAACTAGCTGTCACGTTTCGGAAATCTGGGAGAATGATGCTGGGCGGAGAGGGGGGGGGGGGCGGAGGTGAAGAATCTGACGATGGACGGACAGGCTGAAAAATGTCGCCCCTTCCCCCTATCGGCGGCACCTGGCGAAGTGCATCCACAATCATGTATTATGTCCTCTGTGCATATTAGGCCAGGACGACGAAACCTGAGAACCCGCCGACCAGGCTAATGCTAGCACCTGCAGGCTCGTCCAAACGGATGGGTACATGTCCCGGAGAAGAGGGCAAGGCAGCTAAAAGGGACCTCGAGAAGTTGCGCATGTCGAGACAAGTCTGTATCGTCAAGAGGGAGCACTCGCTGTCCAAGGTTGCTCGCTTGACTCGCCGGGCACGGCGTGGCCGAGACATATCACCTACCTAGTAAGACGGCAGATCCCTGCGTTGGCTGCTGTGTCGTGATACAGGAGTCGGCTTGTCGGTGGTCTCGAGCTCCTCATCAGTCCGCGTCCTCTGGACAATTTTCTCTTCACCAAACCGCTCACCGCCATACAACCACCGAACACATCAAGAAAGTCACCTTTCTACAAACCAACAGAATGGTCAGTCAGCCCCCTTTCCCACGCTCCTGTCATCAGAATTTCAAACCAACAACCCTCCTCCCCACTTCTAGACAACAACACAGACAACACCGGCACCGCCACTAGCCAACCCTCTCCTCGCCCGCGCCCACCAAGCCGTCGCTTCCCTCCGCAATGCCCGCACCGAGCTCACAGGCGCCGTTGAGCCCCTGGAGGCGCTCATGGCCGAAGCCGACCGGCTCACCTCCATCCTCGCGCTCCTCCAGTCCCAGCCGGCCCTTCAGACGCCGGCCGTGTGCGCCACGGTCCGGCAGCTGACCCGTCTTGCCGGGCTGCTGGGGAGCAGCATGTTGGTGATGGCTGCCGAGGGCCAGCAGAGAGGGAGAGAGGGGAGAGGAGAGGAGATTGGTGAAGGTGGGGTGGAGTGGTTACATCTGGAGGTTATGCTTGACCAGGTGAGGGACGTCAGGAAGGAATTGGAAGGGGGCGTCGTGGCGGTTTGTCCTGGGTTGAGGGGAGGTGTGAGGGAGGGCTGGGGAGTTGAGAGCGGGGTTGTGGTCGAGGTTGATGAAAGCGTGAGGGGGGTCTTGGGAGTCGGGTTGTTGGTGGTCGAGCGGTTGCGAGTGAGGTTGGAGGGAGCACGTGGTGAGTCGTTTCTATTTCTTTTCCTTTTTTCTTCTTTTTCTTTTCCCTTTCCCTTCTTTTTTTCGTGTTCTTCTTCTTTCTTTTGACAAGGGAGAGAGTAGTGTCTGGACTAACTGGTCATCAGCGGCAGATGAGTTTGTCAAGCTTAGTGACGCAGACGCGGCGGCGTTGGGACTGCCTCAGACGGCGACGGAGCGGGTTGCGGAGTGGAGGAACGGGGTGAGTCCGGCGTGAGGGACTACCACCTTACCTACCTAGGTAAGGTACTTAGATAGCCTGGTGCGTTCGAGGTGGCTCTTTGAATTTAGTCAAGCCAGATCGCCCGCAGAGTTTCCTGGTATTCAATGCCTCTGTCCTGAGTCGTCGAAGGTTCCAACTTTGGGCCCCGGCCCCAGTCACGAGACTCACGACTCGGATTTCAGGCCGAGGAGATGCGCAATTGTGGGCTGAATGTCGAATCCCGAGGTTGGCGCTGGTGTTATTTGGCGGCAAGGGTGCGAGCTGAAAAGACGTCTCCAGCTCTCAACTCCCGTTTGAGTCCTCCCGGACCAACCGACGCAGCAGCCTATTACCAAGGTTAAGGCCAAGGTCAGGAACACGGGGAACGTGTGCGGGTGTTCGCCCAACTCCACTGCGCTCCACTGCCCCAGTGCACACCCTCGAGACCCCCAGCCCTGGCCCGGCCGACCCTGGAGCCCCGCATTTCCAGGCTGGCAGCAGCCGACCCCCGACATCCCAACTGCCGCCCCCTGTCGGCACCGCGCCCGACGCGCCAAGCGGGGCGGGATTTGGGAGCGAATGCAGGGAAGCGCTCTTCTGGCCCGCGCTTTGCAGCGATTTGCAGCGGCGCTGCAATTCCCGAGCGGGCGAGCCGGGTCTCGGGCAATGGCAACCGAGCGGTTGAAGCAGAGAGATACACCCGAATGCGCCCCCGGGGCGGCCTGCGCGAGGTGGTCGGTGGTAAAATCATAATTATGATAAATCCCACGGGCCACACCGCCCTGGCCGCGGCCAGCTGTTGTCGCGTCGTCAATTCCGTTGGTTATTCTTGAGATCGAGCATTCGTTGTTGTGCCAGGCCAGAATATTAATTACTGTACCTCCCGATTCTTAGGTGTCGTTGCAGATCAACAGAGTGAACCCGGCCAACCATGCCTTCCAGCACCGCGCCGGCGTACGTGGGGACGCGGGCGGGCTCCATGCCCCGCGCGAACGCCTTCACCTACGCCTTCAGCCAGCCCTTCGACGCCGTCAGCGACTTCATCGAGCCGCGGCTGGTTCTGCCGCGCATCGAGGCCGAGCGCCCCATCTTTGTCGACGACAAGTCGAGTATGTCGGCCATGCCGCGCCGCCGCACTGAAGAAACAGACAGACACTGACGACGGACCCTCTCCGCTTGACCAGACCGCACCCTCACCTTTGGCCAGATCTCCCAGGATGCCCGCTCCCTCGCCGCCGGCCTGGTGCGCCTGGGCCTGGACCCCGCCGACATCGTCAAGCTGCCCCCGACGGCGACGTGCCCCGCCGGCCCCGAGATCGCCCCCGTCGTGCTGATCCAGCTGCCCAACTGCCTGCCCTTCGCCCCGGTCTTGCTCGGCACCTTCGCCGCCGGCATGACCGCCACCCTCGCCTCGCCCGCCCTGACCAGCGACGAGATCGCCTGGATCCTCCAGAACTCGCGCCCGCGCGTCATCATCACCGCCGCCGCCTGCCTCCCCGCCATGAAGGACGCCCTCGCCAAGCAGGACGACGCGGCCTTCTTCTCCTCCATCCCCCTCTTCACCGTCGACGTCGCCGCCGACACCTATCCGGCTCCGCAGCCCGCCTCCGCCCCCGCCTCCGACTGGCGCTCTCTCCTCGTCCCGGCGACGAAAACGCCCACCACCGCCGCCGTCTTCAGCCCTGCCAACGCCGAGGCCCGCACCGCCGTCATCCTCTGGTCCTCGGGCACGTCGGGCCGCTCCAAGGGCGTGCTGCTCTCGCACCACGCCATGAACTTCTCCCTCGCCTCGCTGTGGCACGACGCCGACTACTACGTCGCCAAGCCGCAGCGCCAGGTCTGGCTGGGCTACGTGCCCTTCTACCACGTCTTCGGCCTGGTCAACGTCTTCCTGCTGGCCGTCGCCACCGGGTCCACCGTCTACACCATGCAGAGCTTCAACCTCGAGGCCGTCCTCAAGGGCATCCAGAACCGCAAGGTCACCTACATGCACATGGCCCCGCCCGTCGCCGTCATGCTGGCCAAGGCCGCCGTCGTCGAGCCGTACGCCCGCAGCGGCGGCTTCAAGAGCGTCGTGGCCGGCGTGACCGGCGGCGCCCCGCTGGGCCACGAGGTCGTCGAGGAGGTGTACAAGCGCTGTGGCTTCCGCGTGAGGTTGGGCTACGGGTTGAGCGAGACGTGCTGCACCGCGCTGCAGAGGGGGTGCGGGGAGAAGGAGATGCAGGCGCAGGCCGGGGACACTGGGCGGCCGCATTACGGCGTCGAGATCATGATTGCCAGCGGGGAGGGTTTCGCCACCAAGAAAGGAGAGAAGACTCCCGCCGCGGCCATCGACGTCGAAGGCGAGGTCCTGGTGCGTGCCGAGGGCTGCCTGACGGCATACCTACCCGTTGGCGTCTTCTCGGGCAAGGCCCCCGACATGTCGGTGACGGAGGAGGCCCTCACCGCCGACGGCTGGTTCCGGACGGGCGACGTGGGCGCCCTGTGCCCCGACGGCCGCCTACGCATCACGGACCGGCTCAAGGAGCTGATCAAGGTGCGAGCTTACCAGGTCGCCCCGGCCGAGCTCGAGGCCGTACTGTGCAGCAGCGAAGCCGTCGCCGACGCGGGCGTCATCGGCATATACGACAAGAGCGAGGCCACCGAGTGGCCCCGTGCCTTTGTCGTGCCGCGCGCCGGCCTGAAGCAGGCCTCGCCCGCCGACCTGGCTTCCCTGGCCGCCCAGCTCAAGACTCTGGTGGAGAAGCGCACCGCAAAGTACAAGTGGCTGATCGGCGGCATCGTTTTTGTCGAGCAGATCCCCAAGAGCCCGAGCGGCAAGATTCTGAGGCGCCTACTCAAGGACGGGGGGCCCGAGACCAAGGGCGTCGAGGTCAAGCTGTACGAGAAGAAGAAGCGGGATTCCAAGTTGTAGTTAGCCGGCGGTAGGGTTAGGATAAACTATCAGTACATAGACGCGGGTGCGTAATGTTTTTGTTGTATATATCACGATTTCTTTATAGCGTTAGTTATTAGTCTCTCTCGTTGGCCTGGCGACTATTGCTTCAACTTGACATCATCTCCATGAAATCGGTGTTTACCGCCTTGCCTCACTCGCGTCGGCGTGTTGCTGAGTACCCTATGCGGACAACCCGACGCGAACATACGTATGACGCATCTCGACGCATCGTCAAGATGCCGTTTCCACAATATTTACTATCTATCGTGTTGTTCAAGGCAAGAGCGCGCCCAGACGCGACAAGACAGCACATTGAGCAAAAAGAAGTGAGAAACCGAGTCATTTTATAGACAAGTGTACCTAACTCACTCCCTCCCCTTAGTAGTAGCCACCCTTGGGAGCAGGAGCGGTAGTCTGGACGGGGGCGCCCAAGTCTTGCTCACTCGGTGCCAGTACCGGCGCCAGGTGATAGTGGTCCTCGATGTCCACCGGCGTGACTTCAATCCTGCCGCGGCCCTTGGGCCCGTTTGCGCGCTTCCACGGTTTCCAGCCTGCACCCGCGGGTGGGCCGCCGCGGTAGTAGCCATTCACGGACATGGACGAGGCATCTGGGTCGCGCGTCATCCAAATGACCGAGGTCGACGTGGTCCAGGTTGAAGTCCAGGTCGCGTCAGAAGTCCTGGTTGAGTCGGAAATCATGGATGAGTCGGAAGTCCACGTCGAGTCAGGGGTCGGAGTCGGAGTCGACGAGGCCCAGGTCCCGGTATTGCCTGTCACCCACGTTCCGCTTGACCACGTACCTGTTGTCCACGTCTGGGTCCCCGTCATCCACGTGCCGATGGTCCAAGTAGTGGTCGACGACGTTGAGGTGGTGGACGTTGACCAGGGCACGACCAAGGGCGGCGGCAGAGGGTTGGGACGCGCAAAAATCTGCTCCCTGGGATTCACGCGCAAGTTGCGGGGCATCCGTCCGCCCTTGGAGCCGGTGTCGACAATGGGCACTGCCAGCCCAAAGACCGTAAAGACGGCGACGATCAAAAGAGAGACAATGCTGGAGCACTTCATCTTGACAGTTTCTGAGGTGGCAACGTTGAGGTCAAAGTGGAAGTGGAAGTAATATCAGATAGATGATGTGTGGGTCCAGAGGGAGACAAAGACGTAACGAACTGGAAGTTGAGGTTAGAAGTCGGAACAAGTTCGAGAACTGAGAAGACACGGTTAAGTACTTTAATCCATACACCGCGCTCCCTGCCATCACCCGGGAAACGCTGGCGAGTTCGCGTTTGGGGCGTTTGCATTGTTTGCAGAGGCAACCAGTTGTTGTCGAGCTGGTAGAGACTGCATGCTACACTCATGGCGTGATGCAGATATGCATGCGAGATAGGAGTGCAACGTGCGCATTGGCGGTCGACGGGACGGGAGCTGAACTGTCCGTCCCGGTCCGGTGCGCATGCGGAGGGCACGAGACTCTGAGAGGTTGGTGTTGCCAGGTACTTGGGGAGGTTGTCGCGTCATGTGTGACCTGGAAACAACCGGAATCCAATACTTGGCCCGGCACCGAAGCCCAGCAGAACGGGGGGATTCCATTCGTAGCGCAATCAATAGTCGAGAGTCATGTTCGCATGTCGTGGCCAGGGGCAGTGTCCCTACAGTAGGTATGCTGGCTAGGAAGGAACACAAATACGATAATTCACTGGGAAGAGGAGGAACGGTTGATGGACTGGCCTCGAGTTTTGCTGTTGCGCTGGAGATCGTCGACTTTGACTTTCAAACCTGAAAATGACTCGGGACTCGGGACCCAAGGAGGGATGTGTCTGCCACTGCCCATTGCCATCCCCGCTAGCAGTCAGCAGCACGTGAAGTCGCTTCATTAATCAAAGTGTGGGCAGTCGGTGCCCTCGTCCCCCATCCTCCACCGTCAAGCTTCCGCCTTCCCCCCTTTTAGGGCTGGAGCCACGGGTCCATCACAGGAATTCGGAACTTAGTACGCGATAACAATGGAAGTTTCTTTTCCGTATCGACCCAACATGACCGACGAAACTGCTTCGGACACGGCCTCTCGACGTTTTTCGTGCCTGTCGTCCTCCCTGCCGTCCTCGAGGCTCGTGCCCACTTCAACTTGTCACCGCGATTCGTCGGAGGAGGATCCGACTTCTAATTCCGGCGCTTCAGCACCAATCACATCAGCTAGCATGAGGCCTGCTCTGTTGTCCGCCTCTCACATGCGGCCAGTTGCGGCACTGAGGCTGAGGCAAACCAACCCGAGATACTTGCCCTCGTGTCCAATGCCCAGCAACGGCTGACGCTAAGAATAGACACTTCTACCACGACCGTCCTCTCCCCGCCACCTCATCCACCACACCCCGACACACTTTATGAACAACAAGGCGGCCGCAGCGAAAGGCTCGCCCTCTTCCGCATCGCACCGTGTTGTTTGCTGTGCCTCTCCCATGACCCCGACGGCTGATACAGTGATACGGACTCCGAATAGAGCCAGGGCCAATGAGACTTCAACTTAGACTCACAATTCGAAGGCCGAGAGGACAAAGGATGCACAGCCCCTAGAGACAACTCAGACAAGAGATCGGATGCCACTTACGTAATGGAGGGTGTGCCATGGACAGTAGCATGCCCGTTGTCACTTGCCAATCAGTCCCCTTTCCGCGCCAACCTGCGCCCAAGTTTACAGGGCCGATTCAATCAGACGGAGACGGCGTGCCGGCTCTCTCTCCAGATTTCGGGACTGCAAAGGTTCCATGGTTGGCAAATATGTGCCGATGGAGGGGAAGGACACCACCAAACCCGGGCTGCCGCGAATACCCTCAACAGAACGCACTAGCGAGATACTTACGAGCGCAATCCGACCGACAGATTGGAATTGATGGGAGCACCCAGCATATCGGGCACCGCCTCGCCACCCTGTTTCTGTCTCGCCCAGATATCGTCCTCCACACCACTTGGTCTCATCCCCCGAATACGGGGCCTGATAGGGGCCCATCAAGGTGGCTTTCACTCGGTATGTCAGTGCCATGTGGCTGCGCTGCGCCCATCGTCCAGACAGAAAACTGAACTTGCTAGTAACCGGATTGGTTCCTGGCGCCGACTCAACTTGTACTGCCAAGACAACCAACATGTTGCGATTCGCGAAGGAGCCCGAGACCCTATCAAGAGGCGTTCAAGGCACGATGCTTCAGCCGTTGAAGCAAGATGGCAGTGTCCATCTCCCAAGCTATTCTTAGGACGTCTCTGAGTCCAGTCTTCTCGAGAGGCAAGGGCAACTTGGAAAAGTCTATAAAGCTCGGCATTCAGAGACCTGAGACTTGACATTCATCATGTTTCTTCTTTCATCCCAGCATCGGCCTTCCTTCCTCCTTTCAGCTCCTGGCCATCTTCAGGGCACTTGTCTCGAGAGGCATCACCTCTGAGTCGCGCCACGCATAATGCTTTACAGAACCCTTTTTCTTGCCCTCCTCCTCGGAGGAGCGGCAGCTACCCCCACGGACCGCAACAAGTGCGTCGACGGTGTCTGCGGAGGCGTATGTGGCGATGCGTAAGTTTCCACCTACCGCGCCGGACCCAAAGGGCCTCACTAACACTACTCAGCGTTGTCCAAGCCCCCTACGAGGAGTGCGACCTCGGCGCCAAGTTGAACGGTACACCTGGGTCCGGCTGCACTAGCGACTGCAAGAAGGTCCCCGTCTGCTTCTGTGGGGACGGCAAGGTCGATGAAGGAGAGGAATGCGACCTAGGAGACAAGAACGGTACACCTGGGTCCGGCTGCACCAGCGACTGCAAGAAGGTCCCCGTTTGCTTCTGTGGGGACGGCAAGGTCGATAAAGGAGAGGAATGCGACCTAGGAGACAAGAACGGTATACCGGGGTCCGGCTGCGATAAGAACTGCAAAAAGTGTGGCTTCTGTGGGGACGGCAAGGTGGACGCAGGAGAAGAATGTGATTTGGGCGACAAGAACGGCAAACCTGGGTCCAGCTGCGACGCGAGCTGTCGGAAATGTGGCTTCTGCGGCGACGGCAAGGTCGACGGTGGAGAGGAGTGTGACCTAGGCGACAAGAACGGTACACCTGGATCCGGCTGCTCTAAGGATTGCAAGAAGTGTGGCTTCTGCGGCGATGGGAAGGTCGACAACGGAGAAGAATGTGACCTGGGCGAAAAGAACGGCAAGCCTGGCTCTGGGTGCACCAACGACTGCAAGAAATGCGGATTCTGCGGCGACGGGAAGATTGATGACGGCGAGGAGTGCGATTTAGGCGAACAGAATGGCAAGCCTGGGTCTGGATGTGATAAGAACTGTAGGAAGTGTGCCTTTTGCGGCGATGGTAAGGTCGACGACGGCGAGGACTGCGACCTGGGTGATGCCAATGGCAAGCCAGGCTCTGGGTGCGACAAGAACTGCAAGAAATGCGGCTTCTGTGGCGACGGCAAGGTCGATGACACCGAAGAGTGCGATCTTGGTGATAAGAATGGCAAGCCAGACTCTGGCTGTTCTAGGGAGTGCAAGAAGGTCCCAGTTTGCGAGTGCGGCAACGGCAAGGTCGAAGATGGAGAGGAGTGCGATCTTGGCGAGCAGAACGGCAAGCCAAACTCTGGGTGCGACATAACCTGCAAGAAGATCCCCGTCTGCGAATGTGGCAACGGCAAGGTTGAAGATGGGGAGGAGTGCGATCTTGGGGATCAGAACGGCACGCCTGGGTCTGGGTGTGACAAGAACTGCAAGAAGATCCCCATTTGCGTCTGCGGCAACGGCAAGGTGGAAGATGGGGAGGAGTGCGATCTTGGGGATCAGAACGGCACGCCTGGCTCCGGTTGTTCCAAGGACTGTAAGAAGGTCCCCGTCTGCGTCTGCGGCAACGGCAAGGTGGAGGACGGCGAGGAATGCGACGCTGGCCCGGCCAACGGTGCCTATAACTCTGGGTGCACAAACGAGTGCAAGCTCTGCGGCTTCTGCGGCGATGGCAAGCTCGATGACGGGGAGGAGTGCGACCTAGGCTGGAAGCTAAACGGCACGCCCGGGGCAAAGTGCTCTACCAACTGCACCTTGAACAACATCCCTTGCGGTCAGTGCGGCGACGGGATCCTGCAACCCGGCGAGGAGTGCGACTTGGGCAACCAGAACGGCAAGGGCGGGTCGCGATGCGGCAAGGACTGCAAGTGGGTGGGCGGCTGTGACTGCGGCAACGGAGTCACCGAGTGGCCCGAGGAGTGCGACGACGGCGACCTCAACGGCACCCCCGGAAGTCAGTGCACTAAGGACTGCACGCTCAAGGAGGCCTGTGGCCGACCTCGCCCTCCAGTCTGCGGCAACGGCATCGTCGAATACCCGGACGAAGAGTGTGACCTAGGGTACATGAACGGGCAGTCGGGCAGCTCCTGCACGAGCGAGTGCAAAACGGTGAGGTGCCATGGCAAGAAATGCGGCGGCAAGCGGTGCGGCGATGGCAAGGTGGATGGCGACGAGGAGTGCGACGAAGGGCACCACAACGGCAAGGAGTACTCCAACTGCGATGCCAAGTGCAAGAAGGTTGTTCGAACTCAATGCGGCACGTGCAACCCGAATCCGTTCTTCAACCGGTGCACAATCACGACGTCCTGCATCGAGACCCCCGGCAAGAAGGACTTCTGCGCGTGCCGGGCTGGATACCGCGCCACCGGGCTGCTGCCGACGGACCAGCGGCAGTTCAGGCTCCAGTTCCCCGGGCAGGAGTACAGAGTGTTTGTAGCGCCGGGCGTCGACTGCGACACACTCTGCACGAATCCCTTCCCCGGGCCGGACTCGTGCCAGGAGGTGCCTGTGAGGGCGGACTGTTGAGTGGCTTCGCCGAACGGAGAGGTCAGTGGTGTTTGATGGCGGAGTGGCGAGGTTTGGCGTTTTCCCACTTTCTCTTTTCGTTTCTTAATCTCTCATTCATAGACCTGCTTTTGGCTTCTCTTGGTTGGTTGGGTTGGGGGTTGGGCAGTTCGGGACTTTGTGTTCACGACGCACGGTGTGGTGCGCAGTTGGGACTTGAGGTCTGGTGTTCTCTTTGCTATTCTTTGATATCGAGGCCCTCAGGGGCATAAACTACAAATAAGCCCGACTTGGATACCAATACATGATGATGTCGACTCTGGGTTTGTGGCGAGCTGACGGTGTCTGCTCTGAAATCCGGAAGCTGAATTCTGAATTAATTAGTCAGGGGCTGCTGGTGGCCGGAGCAACAGAAACAAACAGACGCCGAGGGTTGGGGTTGCTTATCAAGCCGGAGGAAACTTCGCGATGGGTTTGCAGGGATAAAATATTAATCGAGGACCCCGCCATCCCACCATCCCACCATCCGTCCCCTCCATCCATCCACTCCAAAGCGGCGACACACCGAGCGGTCCTGGTTTTGTGGCTCTGCGGTCTTGCGAGTTCTGCTATTCTACGCCAATCTCCTCCTCGACCCCGACGACAGAAAAAAAAAAAAAAAAAAAGAGCCGTCCCAGCCTCCAACATGTCGTCGTCAAACCCCCACCGCAACCCCGAGGACGACGACTCGGAGCCCGAGATGATCGCCGAAGACGATGTCCAGGAGATTGTCGACGACGAAGATGCCGACGGCGATATGGCCATGGGCTCGGACGACGAGGGCGAGGAGCTCAACCTGCACAACGACAGCATCGCCTACTTCGACAGCCACAAGGACTCGGTCTTTGCCATCGCCCAGCACCCGCTGTACCCGCACCTGATTGCCTCGGGCGGCTCCGAGGGCGACGCCGATGATGCGCCAGGCAAGGGCTACGTGCTCAGCACCTCGGCCGCCGTCTCCCGCCCCGTGCTCCCGCCGAGCTACAACTCGGACCCCGACGCCTCGGCTCCCGCCCAGACAACCGAGCTGCAGCCCCTGTTCGCTATCGACGGCCATACCGACAGCATAAACGCCCTGACTTTCACCCTCCCGCGCGGCGACTTCCTCGTCAGCGGCGGCATGGACGGCCGCCTGCGCGTCTACGCCGTGGCCGCATCCCCGACCTCGGCCCGCTTCAAGTTCCTCGCCGAGTCACAAGAAACAGAGGAGGTCAACTGGCTCGCCCCGTGCCCGTCGCCCGACTATCCTAACACCTTTGCCCTCGGCGCGTCCGACGGCTCTGTCTGGGTTCTGACTATTGACGCCAAGGACCGCGCCAACCCGATCCAAATCGTCCAGACCTACTTCCTGCACACGGGCCCCTGCACCGCCGGCACCTGGACCCCCGACGGTCTCCTCCTCGCGACCGTCAGTGAGGACTCATCCCTGCACGTCTTTGACGTCTGGGGCGCCGCAGCCGCCGCCTCCCTCGTCACCGACAACGGCCAGACCGCCGTCTCCCTCACCGACGCCGACCAGCGTTTCGCCGTCGAAGGCGGCCTCTACTCGGTCGCCGTATCCCCGTCGGGCAGCTTTGTCGCCGTCGGCGGTGCTCACGGCGCCATCCGCATTGTTGGTCTCCCCCGCCTCTCTACCACCTCCCAACAACAAACGCAGCAACAACAACCCCGCCGCGGCGGCTTCGCCCCAACCTCAACAACATCAACCCAAGCGGGCACCGTCCTCGCCGCCCTAGCCGTCCAATCCGATTCCGTCGAGTCCCTCTCCTTTTCCCCCTCCCCCTCCAACCCGTTACTCGCCGCGGGCTCCGTGGACGGCAGCATCGCCGTCTTCGACCCGGCCCGCTCCTTCACGGTGCGCCGCCACCTCAAGGGCGCCCACGAGGGCGAGTCGGTCGTCAAAGTCGAGTTCGTCCGCGCCGCCGCCGCGTCTGCTGCCGCGGGATGGCTCCTCACGTCATGCGGCCTAGACGGAGTTGTTAGGCGGTGGGATCTGCGCGGCAGCGCCACAGCTGCGGGGTCTAATCCTGGTCCTGGCACTGGCAGTGCGAGCAGCGGACTGGTCAAGGAGTGGAGGGGTCATCGCGGCGGCGGGGAGGGCGGCGGCGTGCTCGGGTTTGTGCAAGGTGAGACGGGAGAGAGGGTAGTGACTGCGGGGGATGACGGCGTTGTCTTGGTTTTCGAGGCGTAAGAGGACGTATCTAAGAGCGGGTCTGGGCGGTCGCGTGAGATACGAGAGCGGTGTGTGTGTGTGTGTGCATGTGGCCGGCGTTTGGGAATAAAAAAGGGATTACGAACAAATCACTACCTTTGAGCCAACCTTTCAGATCTGCAGGACACGTGCACAAATAACTCGCATAACCATGCCCGTCGTGCTCTATGCTTTCTAAGCCCCGCCCATACTAGACCCGACTGTTGAACTCCGCCCTGCTAACCGGCCCAGATGCATCTACGTCCATCTATCATTTGTTGAAAAGCAATACGCTCGTGCTCCCGGTTCCCTTGGTTGAAACCCCTCTTTCCTCCCTAAATGGTTGAAGTCCAATCCGTATATGCGATGCTGGCTGGTTGGGTATCTGGGCTGTTGAACCCTGTTCAAGTTGTTGAAGAACGCCGTTTTCTCCCCCCTTGCGTAGCTGAAAATCCAAGATGCGCCGGTAAATTTCATTTCTTTGCTTGCTTTCAGGCCTAGACACCGCCCGTGGTGTCCTCGACAGGGGGGCAGGTGCAGAAGAGGTTGAGATCACCGTAAGCTATCAGTGCGTCAGTAGGCATGTTCGTTGGTCGAAAATACTGGGGGTGAGAGAACTCACTATCATCGACCCTTCCAACACTGGGCCAGAACTTCTTCTCCCTCAGCCACCCCAGCGGATACGCCGCCTTCTCCCGGGTATACGGCCTCTCCCACTTGGCCTCGCCGTCTCCGTCGATGATATCCGACATGGGATGTGGCGCCATCTTGAGCACATTCCCCTGCCTCGGCACCTTGCCCTCCTCAACCTCGCGGATCTCTTGGCGGATGCTGACCAGGGCCTCGACGAAGCGGTCCAGCTCCTCCTTGGACTCGGACTCGGTAGGCTCAATCATGAGCGTGTTGGCTACGGGCCAGCTCATGGTGGGCGCGTGGAAGCCGTAGTCCTGCAGGCGCTTGGCGATGTCAATGGCCTCGACGCCCGCCGTGTCGTGGAAGGGGCGCACGTCGAGTATGAACTCATGCGCGCACCGGCCGTGTGCGTTGGTGTACAGAATGGGGTAATGCGGCTTCAACTTGCTGAGCAGGTAGTTGGCGTTGAGAAGCGTGATTTGGGTTGCCTTCTTGAGACCCTCGCCGCCTGGGAACGTCTTTCGTTAGCTTATCTCTGAAGAAACGGTGGTTAGCAAAGCAGGGAACACATACCCATCAGGGCATTGTAAGCCCAGCTAATAGGCAGGATGCTGGCGCTGCCGTATGGGGCGCTGCTGACGGGGTGGTTCGGGTCGTCGACATCCGCCACAGCCTTGGTCGGGAGGTGCTCGACCAAGTGCTGCTTGACACAGATGGGCCCGACACCCGGGCCGCCACCGCCGTGCGGGATGCAGAAGGTCTTGTGCAGGTTCAAGTGGCACACGTCGGCGCCAATCTCACCCGGCGAGCAGAGCCCAATCTGGGCGTTCATGTTGGCGCCGTCCATGTACACCTGACCGCCGTGGGCGTGCACAATCTCGCACACCTTCTTGATCTGAGGCTCGAACACGCCAAAGGTGCTCGGGTACGTGATCATCATGGCGCCGATCTGGCTCGAGTGCTGTGCACACTTGGCCTCGAGGTCTGCCAGGTCCAGGTTGCCCGTCTTGGCGTCGCACTTGACGGGCAGCACACGCATTCCCGCCATGGCAGCCGACGCGGGGTTTGTGCCATGAGCGGAGACGGGAATGATGCAGAGATCGCGCTTGAGATCGCCCCTGCTCTCGTGGTACTTGCGGATGGCACGCAGACCGGCGAATTCACCCTGGGCGCCCGAGTTCGGCTGCAAGGAGACACCGTCCATGGCGGTGATATCCTTGAGCTGGTCCTCCAGGGCATTGATGATGCTCTGGTATCCCTTGATGTCTTCGGCGGAAGCAGCGGGGTGGACATTGGAGAAGCCAGGGAGCGTGATGAGGGCCATCTCGGTGCTGGCATTCAGCTTCATGGTGCAGGACCCGAGAGAGATCATGGAGTGCACGAGGGACAAATCCTTGGACTGGAGGTGGTGGATGTACCGGAGGAGCTCGGTTTCGGAATGGTGCGTGTTGAAGACGGGGTGCGTCAGGTAGGCCGACTGTCTCCGGAGCGGTTCGGGAATGTGGCTGGCCGGGTTGGCCGACTGGGCCTCCGTCAGGAACTTCTCGAGCAATGGAGCATAATCGACGAGCGCATCCGGTGAGTTGCTGCCGGCGATTTCGGAAAACACCTTGATCAGGGCCAGCAGATCGCGCTCCTCAACAGTCTCGTCGATGCTGATGACAACCCTGTCCGGGCCATCGACTCTGATGTTGATCCCCTCGTCTTTGGCGAGATTCTTGATGGCGCCGGCCTTGCCGGGGCAGCTGATGGTAACCGTATCGAAAGCCACCGGGTCGGACCCAGAGTCGAGACCGAAGTGGCGTGCGGCCGACTGCACGACTCTGGCGCCCAAGCTGCACCTTTCAGCAATCTTCTTTAGGCCCGCGGGGCCGTGGTACACGGCATAGAAGGCGCTGATGTTGGCGAGCAGGGCTTGGGCAGTGCAAACATTGCTCGTGGCCTTCTCTCTCCTGATGTGCTGCTCTCTGGTCTGGAGTGAGAGTCTGAGAGCGCGACCGCCGAGCCTGTCCTTGGATACGCCGATGAGGCGGCCGGGCATCTTTCTCTTGTGCTTATCCTTGACGGCGAAAAAGGCGGCATGGGGGCCACCGAAACCGAGTGGAACACCAAACCGCTGGGCCGTGCCAAAGGCAATGTCGGCTCCCCACTCGCCCGGGGGCGTGAGAACGGTGAGGGCCAAGAGGTCGGTGGCGGCGCTGAGCAGGGAGCCCTGGGCATGCACAGCATCGGCAAGCGCCTTGAAGTTACCAACGTGGCCATACGTGTTCGGGTACTGGACCAAGGCGCCGACCAGATCGTCGCCCACGCTTTGCAGCTCTGAGAAGTCGGAGCCGGACAGGTCCATGACACGGACATTGATGCCGAAGCCTTCGGCGCGGCTGCGCAAGACATTCAATGTCTGGGGATGGACGTTCTTGTCGACGACGTATGTGTTGCCGGGGCGCTTGGCCCTGGACGCCGGGAGAGCGTTCATGGACACGGTCATGGCCTCGGCGGCGGCGGTGCCCTCGTCCAGCAGACTGGCGTTCGAGACGGGCAGGGCGGTCAGGTCCGAGACCAGGGTTTGGAAGTTCAGCAGGGACTCGAGGCGGCCCTGGCTGATCTCGGGCTGGTACGGGGTGTAGCTGGTGTACCAGGCGGGGCTCTCAAGCACGTTTCGCTTGATAACCTCGGGGGTGAGTGTGCCGTAGTAGCCGGCGCCAATGAAGTTCTTCCTGCTGGACTCGTTGCTCTCGGCGGCGGCGCGGCCAAGGGCGAGGACTTCCCATTCCTGGTGGCCCTCCTTGGTAGCGCGGCCGACAGCCGAGTCAAACGCATCCCGAGGCCTGGGGAAGAGCTCACGGGTCGAGAGGATGTCCGCGGGGACGACCTGCTGGACGAAGTGGTCCAGAGACTCGGCAGGCGGAGACAGGGCCTTGAGCATCTGCTGGGTGCTCTCATCGTCGGGCCCGATGTGGCGGCCGGCGAAGTTCTCGTGGGTCGGAAAGAGCTTCGGGAGCCGGACAAAGGGACGAGCCCCGGTGGTGTCGGTAGCCGAGCTGGTCCATCTGACGGCGGTTGCGGTGCTGCGGGAGCAAGCTGTGCAGATCCACGGCCGCCTGAGGGGCGCGGCGGCACGAGATGCCAGGACCGAAGCACCCAGAGTCTGGCCGAGACGGCCTATTTGGCGTGACACAGCCATCGGCGATGCCCAGGTCGAGCACGGAAGGGAGGACCGCTCGCTCGCTCGCTGTGGCGTGGACGGTCAGCGTCAGTGACTCGGACTCGGTGATGGTTGGTCTTCGGTGTCGGTGCCCGTGCCGGTGTCGGGCCACCTCACGCCGTCGAACAAGGGCAACAGGGTCAAGAACGGGGCGGGAAGCAAGAGAACGGAACGGAAGGAAGGGAACAAATTGCCCAGCAAGCAACCCAAAGGACCGGTGCCGTACCTGTGCTATAAGGTATGCTGACTGAGGTACTAACCCAGCCTCTGACGGTCAAGCAACGACCTCCACCTCGGATATTTTCCTGGCCCTCGACGACACCGCCCTTGCGCCACTCCGGAAGGCGGGGCCACTGGCTCGAGAAAAAAAAAGGTGAACGTGATAATGCCAAGACCAGGAACATCCAGGCCCGAGTTGACGTCAGAAATCCAAGAACCGGGGGCTCTTCCTCGAAAAGCACCACCAATTGATTCCGAGCTGCTGAATTCCTTGCCCGGAGAAAAAAAGATGAAAAGGGACGAGAGAGCGAGTCGGACAGGAACACACCGAGTGCGTATCACAGGATCACCGAACCCACCGCTATCGGTCGCTCGGCTCACTGCCCTTGTCTCTCTTGTCCCTGAGGAACCTGAGTTGCGATTGATAACAGATTTCGGGTATTCTCGGGCCGACCTGGCCTCAGGGAGCCCTGTTGGTGTTCGCTGCCCTGCGATAGGCGGCATCGAAACCCGGCCCTGCATGGCCCCCTGTGAGGCTGCGATGCAACGGCTCGTGCACTGTCCCGGCAGCGCATCCGCGAAAGCCCAGACTTTTTTTTGGGGGGCCCATTCCCTTCTGGGGATGGCGTCACTAGCCCGACGGGAACGGCCCAAAAAATTCTGGACCCTCTGGCTGCGCACAGCACACTGCAGCGCACAGCACGACCAACCTACAGCACCGAAGCACGGCACCGCAAGACATCAGCATCCACAACCCGGGCCGCCCAACCACAGATAAACAAGCCTTCGACACCCAGCACCCAATCCGAAAATGTTCGGAGACTGTATGTCCCAAAGGCCTACTGCCCACGGCGTTGACCTCTCACGTCACCGCAGAGTGCTGACCTTCTCCCTCAGTCCAACCCCCCCAGGCGTCGCCAGAGGAGCTCCGCGCCGCCGAGGCCGAGGCGACCTTCACCATCCAGCGTGCCGTCGCCGCCGCCGTGGTGCTCTACCTCTGTATGTCTTCCCCCTCCCCTTCTCTTAGCGACTGACTTGGGCGCGCCTCCGATGCTAATTGGGCAAACGCAGCTCCCTTTGTCGTCGACGCCGTGTCCAAGATGCTCTGAGCGGCTGTCCCATCCCCGCCTACGAGCCGATGCATCATGTATAGAAGCACACTTTCTCGATTCCGAGCTATCGCCGTGGCACAGAGGCAACATAATAGAGGGTAGTAGACGGTTTGGGGATACGATGGCTCTCCAGCCGAACAGTGGGCTAGGTAGAGGAGGGAAGCAGGACGGTTGAGTCCAGACATCCGACGCAACTTCTGCACTCCGACAACAGGGTCAGGGGACGACGCACGATAGCAGCATATATTCCTCTCTCGGTGTACGATATATCTGGGACGGATGGGCATTAAACGGGATATGGGGTTCTTCGCGGCAGAAGCCGAGCGGAGGAACCGGGCAACTTTCTCCCAAGACGTCGTGTACAGTACAAACAAAACGCAACTATCCAAGCCCGCGGTTCAAGCTCACCGACGCCAACACATGCTTCAGTTCACCTCTATGCAAAGGCGAACGTCTAAAAAAGGGCAGAAAAAGGCTCGCGGCAGTTGCTCTCGATGACAGGGGCTAGACAGCCTTGAACCAAGATTGGTCTTCCAATCCTCGGGGTATCGTCCTCGCCTGCGATGCGCATCATCAAAAATCAAGAGACGGGCCCGCTATTGACCCGCCGGCGCCGGCGTCGGATTGTGCTGCCTCTCCCAATCGCCAAAGTCCTTCTTGGCCTCCTCGACCTGCTTCTTGAGGTGCTGGAGCTGCTTCTCATAGTCTTCGAGGATCTGTTTGCATTGTCAGCCGGTCATCCGTCCCCAGAATCTTTCTTGAACAATAACAGCCCCGTACCTTCTTGGCCTTGGCCTCAATTTCCTCGCCCAGCCCTTCGCCGTCGGCGAACCCGGGTTTGTTGATTTCGTCCTTCATGTTATCCGCATACCCCCGGAGGATGATGAGCCGGCTCCACAGTTCCTCCATGCGCGCGCTTAGGGCCGGGTCCTGGATGCTCTTGTCGATCACGGCCAGCTTCTGCTTCAGCTCGTCCTCGTCGCCGCTCAGCGCGTAGCCTCGGTTGCGCAGCACCTGCACGCGCGAGGCCAACACAAGGCAGCGCTTGCTCAGCTCGGCGTGGCGGCGGCGCGCGTTGAGGGCGCGCACCGTGTGCTCGAGGTCGTGCCGCGACAGGATGGCGTCGAGGCTCGCGTTGATGGCGTGCAGCTTGTTGTTGAACTCAACGATGACGCGCCGCTGCAGCGTCACCCGCGCGATGATGGACGGGAAGCCCGCGCACAGCACGGGGATATAGTTGGGCGCCGGCTTGTGCTGCAGCGCTTCCTCCCACTCCTTGGGGTCCTCGTTGGGGCCGGGCCCGTACAGCGGCACTGTGTGCTCGTCCACCTTGTTGTAGAGGTACGCCTTGAACGCGCAGTTGGGGTTTGTCGGGTCCCACTTCTCAGCCACCATTTTCATCTGCTCGGGGATCGGCTTCTGGTCTGAGAGCATGTTAGCAAACCCCATCGCCGCGTTTCGCAGCGCGGGAGGCGCAAAGCGGAATCGGATCGAGTTCGAGTGAACGTACAACTTGTCGCGCCGCTACCGGGTTGCCATAACGAGCCGCCCAGCTGCGGATTGGCATTCGGCTGTTGCTGACCCAGAACCTGCGCAGATTGTTGTTGTTGCTGTTGTTGAAGTTGTTGCAGTTGCTGCTGCTGCTGCTGTTGCTGGACGTCTGCATCAGCATCCTCCATCCCCCCATCTCGGTCCCTCCAACGCGCCAAGCGTGAGGCATTGCATGCTCACATTTGAGTTCCCGAGCGAGCCAAACATGCCAGTCGAACCACCGCCGAAGACGGATTGCTGGCCCGCAGGCCGATTGAATGATGAAAACATGAGAGCGTTTTTAGTCGAGCGATGATGTCGCGTGAGTGAGGGACTGAGGATCGGCGGAGGTTTAGCTGCGCGCAACGCAGAGTCGACGTAAACAAGCTCCAACGCAAAGCTCAGGGCAGCAGAAGAATGGTAGGCGACGTCGGTACTGATACGAAGGCTCTGGGATCGGCAATGGCTGCTTTGGTGCAAGGCGATTGGGTGCCAACAACCAACCGGCGGGGACTACCGAGAGACAAGGGCGAGGAGCTGCGGGTGTTGGCGATTCTTCGAGTTTGAGGTTCGGTTGCTGTGAGCTTTTTGGCCAAAAAAAGAGACTCCGCTGCTGCAGCTGTGGCTCTGGCTCTGGTTGCTGGCGACCGCAGCGAGACTGCACAACGCCAGGGAGGATGGCCCGAGCGTCTTCAACGGGCAGCCAATCGCTGGCCGGCTGATGAAGCAAAGCGGGACCCACAACGTCAGGAAGCAACCGAACCTCTCAGGTCGAAGCATCGCCCAGAGCAGCTCCGACGTCCAAACCACGCACAGCTTCGATTGCGAATCGCAGGACCGGCCTGCCCACACCAGCCAACATGGCAGCGCGGAAGCCCATGTATGTGTCTCCAGCACAGCACCGCGCAGCCCCGTCGCGGGAACCCAACACCCAATTGGCTCAATTGCCGCGGCAGTCAATGGGTGGAACACACGAACGAGCATGGGACTGACGGACTGACGCCTTGCTCGCAGCTTCAACCAGCAGGTTCTCTACGACACCACCCCGCTGCCGGACTCCGTTCCCAAGGTCAAGGAGATTGGCTCCAGCTCCGCCCCCCTTCTCTCGGCCTCCTTCTTCATCGGCGC